>Ga0209536_100011742_pt1 | contig 12799 bp, 11 predicted proteins | sample DeeMarSeWOR28_12_FD_187461 | JGI IMG/M metagenome (GOLD analysis project Ga0209536, IMG submission 187461) | Marine sediment microbial communities from White Oak River estuary, North Carolina - WOR-2-8_12 (SPAdes) (version 2) | ecosystem: Environmental > Aquatic > Marine > Intertidal zone >...
TAATCAGATAAAGAGAAAGAATACCTAATGCTCCAATAATAAATGGTAAGAAGAATTTTGAAAGTCCCAACATTATATTTTTTGTTTTTTCTTTCATTTGTTTTTCTCACTTAACAATATTTATTCTAAAGGTTTTTCGATAAATTTAATATGAAATCATAATTACTGCATGATCCTTTTCAAATGGATTTAATACTAGTTTCTTTAAAATTTTAAAGCCACTTTTTTCAAGTTTCAAGCAAACTAGATCAAAGGCTTTTTCAGGTTTAAGCGATACATCTATACTTCTTGCTTTTACCATTATAATTCCAATACCGTCCTCCTTTAGATATCTATTAATATTTTCAATAAAAATTTCTGCTTGATTTCTTTGGGAAATATCCTGATAAACTATGTCCACGATTGGAACAAACATACTGTATCTATCTGGATGATTTGCGTCCTCTAGAATTGGAATTATATTTTTTCGTTTTTCACAGACATTCAAAAATTTTTTAACTGCAATTGGTGAGTTTTCAACAGAAAATACTGTCCCTTCTTTTAAGATATCTGAGATATGGCTGACAGTTGTACCAGTTGCAGCACCAAGATATAAAACATTCGAGCTTGGTTTTATTTTAAATAAAAGACCATTAAGAATTGCTGCGGCAAGCTTACTTCTATATGGATTCCATGCACGATATTCCTTACCTTTGTATCTTACCAATCTTTCGTTGTAGACCTTTTTACCTTTACAGGATTTTGGATTTTCTGTAAAAATCTTATTTTTGTCTTTGAAGATGCCTGGGATATCTATTGATTTCATTTTCTTATGTTATATGATAGGTATGATTTATGTTTTGTCGAAATCCTTAAACTATAGTTTAGCATTCACCAGAAAGATATCTATGTCTATAAAATCTCCAATATATTTACTTCATAAAGAACTAGGGGCACGCTTTACAGAGTTTGCTGGTTTTGAGATGCCTATTCAGTACACATCAATAAAGGATGAACATCTAACAGTAAGAAAAACTGTTGGTCTTTTTGACGTTTCACATATGAGTAATGTATGGATTACAGGTGAAAATGCTGAAGACCTGTTAACCTTAACAACAGTTGAGGATGCTTCAAAAATTAAGGATTGCATGAGCCAATACACAGCAATTCTTAGGGATGATGGAACTGTTATTGATGACACTATCTTTATGCATCTTGGAAAAAAATACATGATAATACCAAATGCAGGAATGGCAGATCAGGTCACTAAATGGCTTAACGAGAAAGCTGAGGAAAATGAGATAAGTGCAACTGCAGAGAACGTATCAAATGATTTTATCATATTAGCAGTTCAAGGTCCTAAATCAAGAGAAACGCTTCAAAAACTTACAAAAACTGATTTAAAAACTGTTGGATTTTTTGGCTGTCAATATGTAGATATTGCTGGAATAAATTGCATAATTTCTCATACAGGATATACTGGTGAACTTGGTTTTGAACTTCAGATAACCCCAACAAATTTGGCTGAAGATGTCTTTAGAAAGATATTAGAAGCTGGAAAGGAATTTGGAATTAAACCAATTGGTTTAGGAGCTAGAGATACATTGAGACTTGAAAAAAGCTTTATTCTTGCCGGTAATGAGTTCAAAGGAGGTAGAACTCCTCTAGAGGCTGTAATGTCCTGGACGATTAATTGGGATCATGATTTTATAGGTAAAGATTCTCTTTTAAAACAAAAGGAAAAAGGTGATTATCAAAGACTTACAAATCTAATCTGTATTGATAAAGGGATACCAAGACCTGGTTGTGAAATAAAAAAGGATGGAAAAAAGATAGGAACTGTTACAAGTGGAACCTTATCACCATGTCTAAATGTTGGTATTGCTATGGGTTATGTTCATCCAAACTTTAGGGAAAAAGAAAGCATTCTTGAAATAATTATAAGAGATAAACCAGTTAAAGCAAAGGTAGTCAAACCTCCAATTGTTCCAAAAGATTGGTTACAGCAGAATTAGAAAAATTTTAAATACCTTTCAAAATACCATAGATTGATATTATGGGAGATGAAGTAAGAAACAATTTGAAATATACTGATAGTCATGAATGGTTAAAGATTGATGACAAAATCGCAAAGGTGGGAATCACTGATCATGCTCAATCAGAACTTACTGACATTGTCTTTGTTGAGCTTCCAGAGGTCGGAAAAGAAGTAAAAAAAGGCGAAGAGCTTTGTGTGGTTGAATCTGTAAAATCTGTTTCTGAAATCTATGCACCTGTAACAGGTAGAATTGCAAATATTAACAAGAAACTTGAGGATGCTCCAGAAACAATAAATGAGAGCCCTTATGATGAAGGTTGGCTTGTAGAAATTGAAATTGAGGATGAGTCTGAGGTTAAAAAACTTCTAGATGCAGAAGATTACAAAAGAATGATATAATATTTTCAAATTAATATTAAATATCTAAACTTTTTATTTTTACTAATTTTAGTAAATTACTCCTTATTTATAAGGAGAAAATTTTTCAAATTTTTTCCGAAATATTATTATATTGTTTAATACATACAAGCATTCAGGCGGAGAGATGGGATTGCAAGTAATATCAATTTAATTTTTTATAAAGCGGTGTTTAACACCTCCGCCGCCTCCCCCATTTAATTTTTATTAATCTAAACACTATCTTTAAGAACATTTACATGTTTTACGGAGTCTGATTCCATGAAACTGTTACTAATCCATAGCGATTATATCGAATATGAGGTAAAGGATAAGGCAATAAAAAAACCTGAAGAAATTGAAAAAAAATCAGACAAATTAGAAGAAGCTCTAACTGCTTTTACAGCAGTTGAAAAGGTTGATGAAAAATCACCCAGACAAGCAGTACTTGATGCAACAGCTGAAATAGAAAAGACAGCTGATCAACTGAAAGTAAAAAACATTATGCTTTACCCTTATGCTCACCTTTCTCCTAATCTTGCAAGTCCTAAGAAGGCTCAGGAGATTTTAATTGAAATTGAGTATAAGCTTAGAAACAAAAACTTTAATGTAAAGCGCTCTCCTTTTGGTTGGTACAAGGCTTTTAAAATCTCATGTAAAGGCCATCCTTTATCTGAACTATCTAGAGAAATTATTCCAGGAACTGAGGAAGTAGAATCCTTAAAAAAAGAACGAAAGCTGAGTTCTTATTGGCATATACTTACTGAAGATGGAATTCTTCATGATATCGGTAAGTTTGATTTTAAAAGTCATGATAACCTAAAGAAATTTTCTTTTTATGAAAAGGAGAAATCAAGAGCAGTAAAACAAGAACCACCTCACGTTAAACTCATGCAAAAATTGGAAATTGCAGATTATGAACCCGCATCTGATGGCGGGAACATGAGGTTTTACCCAAAGGGTAGATTTATAAAAAAACTAATTGAGGAATATGTTACAAAAAGAGTAGTTGAATATGGTGGTCTTGAAGTAGAAACTCCAATTATGTATGATATGGATCATCCAACTCTTTCAAAATACCTGCAAAGATTTCCAGCAAGACAATACCAGGTTGAAAGTGATAAGAGAAATTTCTTTCTGAGATTTGCTGCTTGCTTTGGTCAATTTCTCATGGCTCATGATGCAACTATTAGTTATAAGGATTTACCACTTAAGATATATGAACTTACTAAATACTCATTTAGAAGAGAGCAATCTGGTGAACTTACCGGTCTTAGAAGATTGAGGGCCTTTACAATGCCTGATGTTCATGCCTTTACTTCAGACTTGGATATGGCAATGGATGAATTTAAAGTTAGATTTGACTTGAGTCTTAGTGTATTAAATCACATTGGAATTGATGTAGCAGATATCGAAATGGCTTTGAGAACAACAAAGGATTTTTATGAAAAAAATAAGGATTTCATAGTTGATCTTGTTAAAAAATTCGGTAAACCGATTCTGATAGAACTTTGGGATGAAAGGATCTTTTACTTTATTTTGAAATTCGAGTTCAACTTTGTGGATATGTCTGAAAAGGCATCTGCACTTAGTACTGATCAAATCGATATTGAAAATGGAGAAAGATATGATATAAATTTCACTGATAAAGATGGAAAACCAAAGCATCCATTGATTCTTCATTGCAGTCCCTCTGGTGCGATTGAAAGGGTGATTTTTGCGCTTCTTGAAAAGGAGGCAATTAAAATAACCAAAGGCAAAAAGCCAATGCTACTTGTTTGGCTTTCACCTACGCATATCCGATTTATCCCTGTGAAAAGTGATTTTGTAAAAATTTGTGATAGTTTCATAGACGAATTCAATAATAAATCACAATATGTTCATATTAGAGCTGATATTGATGATCGTGAGCAAAGTGTAAGTCGTAAGATTCGTGATGCAGAAAAAGAATGGGTTCCTGTAATTGTTGTTGTTGGAGAAAAGGAAACTGAAAGTAAGAAATTTTCACCACGTTTTAGAGTAGATACAATTGGTGAAGATAACCAATTTTACTCACTAGATGAATTATATAATAAAATAAAAGAATTAACATCTGATTTTCCACAGCATAGGATTCCATTTCAGGTTCATTTGTCTAAAAGACCAAAGTTCAAATATTAGTTTCATATTTGGGGTGGCCTTAATTATGATTGAAAGAAAGGATATTCAAAAGCTGGTAAGCTCATTTGATAAATCAAATATTACAATTGGTGTTTTGGGAGGACATTCTGGTCTTGATGTTTGTCGTGGTGCAAAAAAGCATGGTTTTAATACAATTGCAGTTTGTCAGAAAGGTCGTGAGAATACATATACAAAATATTACAAAACAAGAAAAGATGGACGAGGATGTATTGATGAAACAATTTTACTTGATAAGTTCTCAGATATTACAAAAAGGGATGTTCAAGAACGTTTAAGGGAAAATAATACTATATTTATTCATAATAGATATTTCTGGGTTTATTTTGATTTTGCAGATATTGAAAACAACTTCTTAGTTCCAATATTTGGTTCTAGAGGAATGCTGAAGCTTGAAGAACGAGACGTTCCAAAAAACCAGTATTATTTGCTTGAAAAAGCAGGAATTCGTTTTCCTAAGATTATCAAATCACCAAAAGATATTGACAGAATTGTTATTGTAAAGGTAAACGAAGCTATTAGAGGTTATGAAAGAGCTTTCTTTTATGCAGTTAATTATAAGGATTATTTGAAGAAATCTGAGGAACTTCTTAAAAAGAAAATGATTACAAAGGATTCACTTCAAAAGGCAGTTATCGAGGAATACGTAATTGGCGCTCAAATAAATTTCAATTATTTCTATTCGGCAATTAATGATGAGCTTGAAATTATGGGAACTGATACAAGAAGACAAACAAATCTTGATGGTCTTATCAGACTACCTGCAAATGAACAGCTTGAAGTTCTAAAATACTTAAAACCAAAAATAATTGAAACAGGCCATATTGCTGCCACAACAAAGGAATCTATTATTGAAAAGATATTTACACTAGGCGAGAAGTTTGTTGATGTAACAAAAAAGGAATGCCCACCAGGAATTATTGGACCATTTGCTCTTCAAGGTGCAATTGCAGCAGATAGAGGAAAGGAAGAAATGGTAGTTTTTGATGTATCAATGAGAATACCTGGTAGCCCACTTACAAGATTTACACCGCATTCTGGTTACTTATATGGTGAATCGATTTCCTATGGTGAAAGAATTTCAATAGAAATCAAAAAAGCAGTAGAATTGAATAGGTTAAGGGATATTGTTACATAATCTTTATTTTAAATAGCATCTAGCCAAAGAACCACATGAAATATAAATTGAAAAATTTATATATACAAAGTTGTATTATAATATAGTTTTAGGGGAGGCAATAATAAATGCTAAAAAAAACCGTTTCATTAAATAAGATGCTAGTAATCGGAACTATAGTATTATTTCTAGGTGTTGGTGTTCAACCTGCAATTGCTACAGTAAATACAAAGGAAAAAATAATTTTTGATAATTCTAAAGATTACTTATTTCAAACAATCATAGATATTGCAAATAACCCAGATGTAATAAATCTATTAGAACAATATGATAATGATTTTGTTGATGTTGATATTGAAAGGAGTGTTTATAGGAAGATATTATTCAGAAATCCATTATTATTCTTCAATCTTCTAATAACAAAACCAACTAATACTCATAGATATCTAAATAAATGTTATAGAATGGGAAATGAAATCACAAACATCCTTAGAGAAGATAAAACATTAGATATTATAGAATCAGTAGTGGTTAATGATAAAGATATCTATTTTGAACTTGATGAAATTATTAAAAAAGATGAGAAATTATCAGTTAAACTTGATAACTTAAAGGAGATTAATAAGGAAATATACCCTGTTTCTCAAACTTTAGATAGTCCTTTACTACACATTTACATAATAATTATATTGTTGATATTATTCATAATATTATCAGCACTTGGAGTTATTAATTTCTTTACAGATGATAAGTTCATAGTATTTGTAATAATAGAAATGTTACTATGGAATATCTACTGGGAATATTTTCATGATCTATTAGAATAATAGTAATGGCTACCTTAAAGATATTATCCTGGTGTTTATTGCTAGTAAAAATATCTGATAAAGAAAATCATTTAGGTTCAAAAACATAAAATTAATCACAAAATTTTTTCTTTTTTTTATTTTTTACTTTTACAATCAAATTCTTTTTGAAAGTATCTCTGAAATATTAACAAAATGTTTTGTCATAATTAACATTTAATAATTTTTAATTATTCTTTTTTCAGTAACAATTATATCAATTGGTATATCATATTTACCTGTTGATATTTTGTCTACGATTTGGCATTCAAAAGATAAACCAATACTTGTTGCTTGTTTTGAATTTCTCAAGAGATTGTCATAATATCCTTTTCCATGTCCTATACGATTTCCTCCTTCATCAAAACCAACACCTGGAACAATTATTAGATCAATACTATCAAGATCAACTTGATTTATTATGTCCTTTTTTGGTTCAAGAATGTTATAGGAACCAATAGAAAGATCATCCCAATTCTCCAGTTTTGATAAAATTAGAATTCTGTTATTTTTATCAGAAATAGGAACTACAATATTTTTCTTACTTGCCAAAAGCTCTTTTATCATTTCATGAGTATAAACCTCATTATTGTAAGAAACATAAAAAAGAATTGTAGATGCTTGTTTGAATTCATTTAAATTGAAAAGTTTATTTTTAATTTTATTACTATTTTCAAAAACATATTCTTTTGAAAGATTTTTTCTAATTAAAATAAGCTTCTTTCTGATTTGATTTTTCATTAAAATGTAAATGAAAATAACCTATAAAGATATTAACTAAAGTTTCTTCTTTTTCTTTTTGATTTCTTTTGCAGGGGTGCCGCCATAAATCTTTCCTTTTTTCAATACCTGACCTTTGGTTACAACTGCACCAGCTGCAAGTTTTACTCCATCTTCAAGAATCGCTCCAGGCATAATAATTGAACCTGCTCCAATAATGCAGTTATTTCCGATTTTTACTCTGTCCATTGTAATGGTTCCCTTTTCATAGTTATGAATATGGCCATAAATTATTGCATATTCACCCATTGTAACATTATCACCGAATTCAGTTAGACAAGGATCCTTTATTATTCCGCCAACGAGACTATTCTCACCGATTTTCATACCAAGTAATCTATAATAAGTATTTTTTATCCCCAGAGTGATAATCTCAAGAATTTTTCTAATTGGAGTATATAATGCACAAACAACAATCCATTTGAAAGCCATTTTATTATTTATTGAATACTCATAAACTCCAGGTGAATATTTTATTCTAAAAACATGAATAAAAATACCAGAAATTAGAACCTGAAAGAAAACCGTAATCATAATTCCAAAATAGATGAAAAATGGTAATAGAAAATAATACCATAGTTGATTGAATGATACAAATAAAAGAAAGGTTCTCCAGGCAAAAATCACTGGGAAAAATCCAAGTGAAAAAACTATTAGTAGTATAATTGAAATTAAAATAAATCCCTTTATGTTTCCTGAAGATTTTTTACTACTCATCCCTAACCTCTAGATTACGATTTCATCGTATTCATCATTTGCTTTGTTTAAATAGTTTATATAGCCTGAAACGTCATTAGAACTCTTTAAATCATCTATTGCTTGATACTGATAGTCTGTTGCATTTTCAAAGTGACCTATGTTATCGCCTACCAAGTTCATTCCAAGGAAGTATTCATATTTATCAAAAACATCTTTTGTGATATTTACTGCAAATTCTCCAGGAGCTATGTCAGTAAACAACTCTTTTTCTGTAAACATTTTACACTTGCTACCCTCTATTAAGTCTTTGTAATAAGGTGTAACATATTCGTTATCGATCCAAATCCATTTTTCTTGACCCTTCATTTTACTATAGAGGAAATCATTTTGAGTATTGTTTTCATCTTCCGGGTGACATATTCTTAGAATTATCTGATTTTTTGGTTCATAAGGCGTGATTCCTTTATGTACTTCAGTGAGAACCCATCCATAATCTGGTAGATAGTACTCAGTCATGTAATGCATTTCATACCAGAAAGTATAGTCCGGATTTGCTAGTAACACTCGCGCAGGAATTTTATTTGCCCGAAATAACGCTACTCCAAGGTGGGACCTACCTGGGCATTCTCCATTTATAAGAAGTGTAGTAAATGCATCCTGGGATCTGTAAGAACCCCGCAGATATTGAATATAAAATATTGGATACCTATGAAATCTGCAAAATAGAGCTATTCTTCTTGCAATTCTTATAATATTTTTTGTCAAAAGTCTCATTTGCCTAGCTCTAAGTCTTATTAGGATTCTATTTTTCTGAACGACTTCTGATTTTGAAAGCCACTTTCTAACCTCAGGAGGAAGATTTTCCTTTTTTGGGATTTTAACCTTTCTTGGTAGATCAGAATAATCATGGTTTTTTACAAGAACATAATAATTGAAATGAATAAGAGCAGAATCATCTTTATTCATTGGTCCAATAGTAAAATTTACAATCTTATTAGGTTCATTCGTATCATTTACAATTTTATAATTTGAAATATCTGCTGTAGAGTCATTTATTATTTCAATAATTATTGGAAATTGATATTTCAGCTCAGCAGGAAATGCATATCTTATATTAAATGAACTTACATTTTCAGTTGCATTAACATAAAGATAGTATTCGCTACGAAGGAGATAAAGTTCAATTATTTCCTCAGAAGAATCTAAATCAACACTATTAACAATTGGTGAAAATGATAATAGGAAAAATAAAATAACAACGATTACTGAAATGTTTATTTTATAATATTTATTCATAATACCTTCCTATTTTATATTATAAATATTATTTTCATATGTATTTAAAATTTGTTATCTGCTTTTTTCTGAAACAAGAACAAATTTCCAATCGTTTTTGTTTGCTTTTTTATAAATTATATTAAGACCAGAATTTCTTAAAAATTTTTCAACCTCTATAACATCATATGCTGTTTTGAATGCTTCAGAATGATAATTGATAACCTCTGATCCTGCTCCTTTAAAAAACATATGAGACTTTATTGCAAATAGTCTTAATCTTGAAAATCTCCTATTTAATGCCTCCAAAACAAGCTTTCCGCCAGGTTTTAATATTCTTTTGATTTCCTCAAAACTATCTTTTGGATTATCCCAATATGTAAGGCTGAACCTGCTTACCAGAATATCTGAAATATTATTTTCAAGAGGGATTTTTTCAGAAGTTCCAAGACAAGTCTGAAAATTATCCTTCTTTATATTTTTCTTTGCTAAATTTAACATTTCCTGTGAAGGATCTATACCAATAACTTTTGCATCAGGAATCTTTTTTATTATCTCATTTGAAAGAAATCCAGGACCAACACCCAAGTCAACAATGACAGGTTTTGATATATTTTTAGGGATATTTTTTTTAACAATATCTGCAAGATTCTTGTAAAGCTCAGGATACTTTTTCATATAATTTGAAAATCTTTCCGCAGTCTTCTTATCCAGTGATATTTTACTAAGTTTCTTTGTTTCAAAATATGTTATAATTGCACCGATAACACTTGGTGAAAACCAAATAATTGTAAACCAAAATAGGGAAAGACTCAAGACTTTTTCAGGAACCACATCAAAAATAAAAAACATCGAAATGAGTGAGGCCTCTCTAGTTCCTAAGCCATATATAGTAATTGGAATAGAAGCAATTACATTTGCTACAGCAATTATTAAAATAAAATAGATGAAATCTACTTCAATTGAAAATAATTTTGAAATAAAAAAAAGCTCTGCAAACCTTACAATCCAACCAATAATTGAGATTGTAAATGGAATTAGTACATCCTTGAACCGAGGTAAGTCTTCATAAAATGAATCAAGAGATTCGGTAAGTCTGTCTTTTACCGTTGCAAAAATTCTTGTTTGAATCATTTTTAAAAACAGATTTTTTGATTTTTCCTTTTTAAGGAAAAAGAACAGAAGAAACAGAATAATAAAAATCACAACAATAATTACAAAAAAAAGATACGGATAAATGCTACTTAGTAGAATTGCACCCACAGCACCAAGTAAAAGGAGTGACAGATAATCAATTGTATTGAAGATTATGATATTTGAAAGACATTTTCCTAGAGGAGATTTGCTTTCACTTTCAAGATACAAAGCTCTAGTATAAGCACCAATTCCACCTGGAGAGATAAATCCATAGAAATATCCAATGAATATATTTTTTAATGAGTAAAGAAAACTAACATTGATTTTTTGTTTTTTTAGAAGGATTTGCCATTGAATATTTGTCAATATTAATATTGGAAGTATCGCAAAAAAAGAAAGAAATGAATATATTGGACTAATATTTGAAAAAACTGAATATATCTTCCCTAAATCAAGAGTTGCGATAATGTATATAAGAATAATTATCCCTATTATAGGAAGTAATTTTTTTAAATTCATTTAAATCAAATTAATTAAATTGGATGTTTAACTACGTATTTTACTATTTTTAAAATATTTAAATTAGATAAACTCTTCAGTTTATATTGGTTTAGGAGCTTTCCTAGCAAAGAGTGGTGATATAACTGTTTAATAATTCAGACCTTGAAAGGTTTATCAAAAAATCAGATAAACCACTAGCTTTTGTTTTAGGAAAATATATAACAACAGGTCTTGGTGTATGCAGGTGTCTTGGTAGAGAAAATATACCTGTTATTTGGCTCGACTCAAGCGCAAAGCAAATCGGTTTTTCCTCAAAATATTGCATAGGAAAAAGATGTCCAGATCCAAGAGATAGCGAAAAAGAATATGTAAAAATGCTATTAGAGATTGGGGAAAAATTAGGAAATAAAGCAATACTTTTCCCTATTGGAGATATTGAAGTTTTTTCTATATTAAAAAACAAAAAAGCACTTGAAAAATATTTTCTTTTTCCAATGGCTGATTTTAATGTTACAGATAATTTTCTAAATAAAAGGTTTTTTTATAACCTGTTGGAAAAATTAAATATTGATTATCCAAGGACCTTTTTTCCTGAGAAATTATCTGATATAAAGGAAATTGAAAAGAAGGTGTCCTATCCTTGTTTTATAAAACCTTCATACTCTGCCTCATTTGTGGTGGATTTTAAAACAAAAATGTTTTTTGCAAAAAATGGTACTCAACTGAACAATTGTTTTAAGAAAGCAAAATCAAAAAACCATGATATAATGATTCAGGAAATAATTCCTGGAAGTTCGAAGAATCTTTATGGATTCAATGGATATTTTGATAAAAAATTAAAACTAAATGGATGTTTTACAAGTAGAAGAATAAGGGAATGGCCAATAACTGCAGGATGTGCATGTTTTGTTGAGGAATTAAACGTTCCTGAGCTAGCAGAAATTGTAAATAAGTTAATTAAAAAAATCAAATATTTTGGTATAATTGACTCTGATTTTAAAAAGGACCCAAGAGATGGTAAATTCAAACTACTTGATATAAATCCAAGATTTTGGATGCAAATAAGTCTTCCAGCAAGATGCGGAATCAATCTACCTTACATTTCATATTTGGAAACCCTTGGAAAAAGTGTAAACAAGGTACAATCTAGCAAAAAAAACATTAAATGGATATTTATGATAGATGACATTAGATCAGCTCATTTTAGTATTTCAAAAGGAGATTTATCAATAGCTGATTGGCTTTCTTCCCTTACGGGAAAAAAAGAGTATGCCATTTTCAATATAAACGATCCACTTCCATTTCTTTCATTAATTTTAAACATAAAACCTAACAGCAGATTATCATAAGAACATATTTCTTAATTTTTCATTAAAATTTTTCGTAAACAGCTACGAGTCTCCAACTTGAAAAAGAAATGACGCTATTTCCTCTAAGAATTTTTAATTTAAAATTATTTTTCTCCATTAATTTATTTAATTTAAAAATCGAATTGCTGTAAATTGGTAGATCTTTATACAATCTTGGCAGGACAATTTTAGTTTTCCAAGAATAAAAGATATAATTTTTGTTTCTGATTTCAATCATAAGATATTTTTTTGTTACTCTTGAAAGTTCATATATTGCTTTTAAAAAATCGTTTTTATGAATATGGTGTAATGTGTTTAAGCAAACTGTTAATTCAAAACTACTATCTTTAAATGGAAGATTTAGAAGGTCTCCTTGAAAAAAGGAAGTATTTAAAAATTTATTTTTTGTTTTTATTGCAATATCGAATGTCTCTTTTAGAAAATCTATTCCAATTATATTTTGAAATCTTTTATGTTTTGATAGTTCCCTTGTAAAATTTCCCAT
>Ga0209536_100011743_pt1 | contig 12799 bp, 9 predicted proteins | sample DeeMarSeWOR28_12_FD_187461 | JGI IMG/M metagenome (GOLD analysis project Ga0209536, IMG submission 187461) | Marine sediment microbial communities from White Oak River estuary, North Carolina - WOR-2-8_12 (SPAdes) (version 2) | ecosystem: Environmental > Aquatic > Marine > Intertidal zone >...
CCGGCGGGGGGAGACCGATATCCACCGGGGCTACACCGACATGCCGTCCACACCGCTCTACCCCTTCGGGCACGGCTTGAGCTACACGAGTTTCGCCTACAGCGACCTGGACGTCAGCCCCAGAGCGGTGGACACAGGCCGAGCGGTCCGGATCTCCTGCACCGTCACCAACAGCGGTTCGGTGGCGGGCGACGAGGTGGTGCAGTTGTACCTGCACGACCGCGACGCCACCGTGACCCGGCCAGTGCAGGAGCTGGCCGGATTCAAGCGCGTGTCCCTGGCGCCGGGTGAGAGCTGCCGGGTGACGTTCTCCGTGCAGGCGAGTCAACTATGCTTCTACGACCGCGAGATGCGTCTCGTGGTTGAGCCAGGCAACGTCGACGTAATGGTCGGCAGTAGCTCGGACGACCATCGCCTGACAGGCGAGTTCGTCCTCACCGGTGAGGTCATGGAGGTGCAGGGCAAGCGGGCCTTTCTCTCAGAGGCTGAGGTGACCCGCTAGCCTAGAATGGTGCGGCTGACCGGCCGTGAGGCCGGTCAGCCGGTTGTGCTACGTCGCCCGCCGTCCGACCAGGAAAAGGACGACTCCGGACACCACCATGAAGGCCCCCCACCACAGGCTTGGATTGAGGTGGCTCAAGACCGTGTCGGGCAGCTCGCCCAGGGCGTAGTAGATGCCGGTCGCGGTGATGATCAGGCCATAGCAGAGCAGGACGAGTCCCACCCAGGTCCAGATGGAAATCAGCTTGGCAGGTTCTTTGGTCATATCTTCGGCCCCCATCACCAGAAGTAAACGTTGAGGGCGATGCAGGTCAGGAGCGCGATCGCCGCCCACATCTCGGGCTTCCGCCAGAGCGGCACTTTCTTCAAGGCGGAGACGTCCGTGAGCCCCCGGACGAGCCCCACCAGTTCGCTGTCCGGCTTCGGCTTCGTCGCCAGGCTGATCACGATTGTCAGGACGAAGGTGATCAGCCAGGCCCACCAGGCTCGCCACAGGTTCTCTGCCATGTCGCTTGGATGGTTCGACAGGGTGATAACGTAGGGCGAGATCCATTCGAAGCGCAGGGCGATGAACAGGAAGAACGAGGAGAGCATTCCCACCAGCAGACCCCAGAAGGCTCCCTGGGAGGTCGTGCGCCTCCAGAACATCGCAAGCAGCATGGTGGCGAAGAGCGGCGCGTTGACCCAGCTGAAGATGGCCTGGATGTAATCCATGATGCTCTCAAAGGCCATCGCCCAGTACGCGGTCAGGATCGAAAGGAAGATCCCGATGATGGTCGTGATCCGCCCCACCAGCACCAGATGCTCATCAGATGCATCCTTCCGGACGAGCGCCCGGTAGATGTCATACGTCCAGACCGTGTTGAATGCGGAGACGTTGCCCGCTTGCCCGGCCATGAATCCGGCCAGCAACCCCGTGATCCCGAGCCCAACCAGGCCCGCCGGGTAGTAGCGCGCGATGAGAAGCGGCAGGGCTGAATCGTACCAGACCTCGTCGCCGCGAGTCATGAGCTCGAATCCGCTCCCAGGCGTCTGCTGGAGCTTCCAGGCTACGAGCCCACCCCCCACCACGATGAAAGGCAAGGCCATCTTGAAGAACGACGCGATAACGGGAGTGTTTCGAGCCGCCTGAAGGTTACGCGCCGAGAATGCGCGCTGCACGATGAGGAAGTCGGTGGTCCAGTAACCGAAGGACAGGACGAACCCCAAACCCAATACGATGCCCAACCAGGTCACTCCCATGTTGTTGGCGGCCGGGTCCGTCGCCGTTGACCACAAGCCCGACATCTGGTCGGGGAGACTACCCAGCAGTTCGTTCACGCCGCCTACCTCGATGATTCCCAGCAAGGCGACCAGGAAGAGCCCAAACCAGATCAGAAAGAACTGGACGATCTCGGTGAGTATGGCCGAGAGCAGCCCCCCCATCGTGATGTAGGCAGCCACCGCCGCCGCCGAAATCCAGATGGAGACATGCATGTCCCAGCCCACAACGATGTGGAAGACAACCGCCATCAGGTACAGGTTAATGCCGCTCATCAGGACCGTCATGAAACCAAACGAGAACGCATTCAGCAGGCGGTTCTTCTCGTCGAAGCGCAGCAGCAGGTATCCGGGGATCGAGTGGATCTTGCTGCTGTAGTAAAACGGCATCATGTAGAGGGCCAGGAACAGCATGGCGGGGATGGCCCCGATCCAGTAGAAGTGCGACACGAACATGCCGTACTTGACCGTGCCACCCGTCCAGCCGAGGATCTCCAGAGCCCCGAGGTTGGCGGACAGGAAGGCCAGCCCCGCTACCCACGAGCTGTTGCGGCGTCCGGCCAGGAAGAAGTCATCCTTCGAGTCAGCGAACTTCTTGAGGTAGACGCCGATGCCGAGGATCGCCACGAAGTACAGGGCGATCACCAGCCAGTCGACGGCTTGAAGGGTAATCTCTTGTTCGTTCACGTCAGGCACCCTTTCCGTAGCGATAGCCAGCATTGGTCGGGCAGGATAATGGGGGCTTTCCCCAGAGCCCGCCACCCCCGGGCGGACGCCGGGGTTCGGATCGAGCGGAACGGGAGGGTCGGCTCGGGGTCGACACCGACGGCTGCGACCTCAACCTCTGACTCCTCCAGAGCACGATCAGTCGAAGAATGGAAACAGCTTCTTCAGCTCGTCGAGAGACGGCTGTGAGCCATACTCCGAAACCTGGAATGCTTCCGCCTGCCTCACCTGGCTCCCCTTCTGCTGTCCGTAGAACTCGATCAGCAGTTCCCGATAGGTCTCTCCAGGTCGGGACGATCTGAATCCCCGAGTCTCGGCGAGCCACTCGCGCCGTTCCGAGGGATCGCTTGGCACCTGATCCAAGACACCCTGGTTGTAGGGCAGCCACTCATACATCTGCGACTCATGGCAATGGTACATGTCGATCTTCTTCTCGATCACGTCGTCGATTGCCACCACGATGTCCGGGACGAACGGAGAGGGTTCCGTGAACCTGTCCGACATGTACATGAAGACGGGGTTCTTCATGAGGTGGGGAACCGATGCGACGATGTTCGGTACCGTAACCATGTAGGCCGCATCCTGCACCAGCAGCGCGGTATTGCGGTGATCCGGGTGGTAATCGTTGGGTCGGGGGCTGATGACGATGTCCGCCCGGAATTCGCGAATCTGACGGATCACTTCCTCCCGATTCTCCAGAGTGGGCATCAGCTTTCCGTCATCGTTGTCCAGGACGACGTATTCGGCCCCGATGGCCCGACCCGCGCACTGGGTCTCCCCGTAGCGTCGCTGAGCGAGAGGTCCGCCGCCCATCTGGAAATGGCCTGCATTCCCGTTGGTCAAGGAAACGAGCCGGACCTTGTGACCCATCGCAACGAACTTGGCCATGGTGCCACCCACCTTCTCCGGATCATCTGGATGTGCACCGACGACCAGCACTCGCAGTTGGCTCTCGCTGCCCTGGGCGAGACCGGACTCCGGTGACAGAAGCCCAGCAGCTGCCAACAGACAGACACCCGCAACCTTGAACGACCACATCGTATAGCCCTCCCGCGCGTTGTCAGAGGAACCGTCAAGGCCGTGTCGTTGAACCCCCAAACTGTGCATCAAAGAACGCCCGTCGTGTTTCGTCCGCTGGGATCTCGCGCGGGCCAAGCCGCTCCCCGAGCACCATCAACGTTCGAGGTGCCTCTCCATACGCCGGCCAGGTGGGAAGTCCCTCGCCGTTGGGATCGCCCCAGGTCGCGAAGTTGACCCAGTAGGAAGACATGGCGTCAGCGAGTTGCCGGTCTACGGCTTCCCAGGGCTGATCGAGCAGCTTCAGGTTGTCGAAGATGTATGGCACCTCGGCCGTGTGAAACGCGCCGAACTCCGGTCGCTCCGGCCACGGTATGCCACGCTCGAAGTAGTACAGGTATGCGTCCGTCCTCGCCGTGAGCGCCCGCTCCGCAGCCATGTGTCCGAGGGCAACGGCGGCTGCGTCGCGCAGGCTGGTCTTCTGAGCATCACCCGCCTCTTCATCCGTCTCTACTGGGTAGAGAGCGAGGAAAGCGTCCGCCGATTCGCCGTAGCGTTCTCTTGCCGTCCTGTGAAACTCCTCGATCGTCGCCTTGCCATACCCGGGGAAGGCGCTCGCCTCGTCGGCGTTGAAGCCGGTCAGCATCGGTACGTCGTTTTGCGCTCTCTCGGCGTAGATCGTGGCAACATCGCGGGGAAGGACGTAGCCATCGATCACGGGCCCAAACCGCATCGGACGCGAGTCGATCGCCGAGGCGGCAGTCAGTTGGTCAACGGACATGACCCGTAGCTCCCGGAGCGAAGACGCGCCCCCGGCCGCGGCAAACGTCACGCCACTGGCCTCCGCTTCGGCCAGCGGCCCTGCTACCGAACGGGAGGAGCTGAGGCCGAAGGAGGCCAACCCACCCGGGCCGCTCTGGACGATGGCTCGCTGGAAGAGGCCCGCGGCGATCGGAGAGGCCGTGAGCAAGTGCACCGAGATGGCTCCTGCCGATTGTCCGGCGATGGTTACGTTGTTCGGATCGCCGCCAAAGGCTGCAATGTTCTGCCTGACCCATCGGAGGGCCGCGATCTGGTCGAGCAGACCGTAGTTGCCCGACGCGTTGTGACCGGATTCGGCCGTCAACTCGGGATGCGCCAGGAAGCCGAACACCCCCAGTCGATAGTTGACGGTCACCACCAGCAAGCCCTTCTTTGCCAACTCCTCGCCGTCATAGACCGCCACGGAGCCGGATCCCTCGCTGAAGCCGCCGCCGTGGATGTACACCAGCACCGGGTGTTGCGCCTCGGCGTTCTCAGCTGCAGTCCACACGTTGAGGTACAGGCAGTCCTCATTGACATGGCCCTGATGCATGAACTCTTCCGTCCAGGGCGGGCGTGATCCCGCGAGGTGCTGGACGCAGCCGGGACCGAAGGAATCTGCCAGCCGCACGCCCTCCCAGGTGTGCGGCGATTGGGGCGGGCGCCAGCGCAGATCACCTACGGGAGGTGCGGCAAAGGGGAGACCCTTGTACACCATGACGACCGAGTCAGAACCATGAACTCCAGCAAGCAGGCCGCTCTCGATGCGGAGCGTGCCCACCGTCTGCGCCGTCGCAAGGGGCGGGAACAGGCACAGCCAGACGCAACAGAGCCATATCCGCTGTGAGATCTCGTTCATGACGCCCCCACGGTCCGACGACCCACGCCGCCACGTTCTCCACGGGCCCGACGAAGGGAAGGTAATCCCCGAGGCCGAAGTGGCCAGTCAACCCGATCTAGAGCCTCGCGAGGTAGGTCAGTTTCACCACGAATCCCCTGTTGGACAGGTCCCAGAGGTCGTCCCCTACCCCCCGCCTTTCGGTCAGCACGACGAAGAGATCGCTTCCGGGCCGATGGATGAAGTTCAGACGGAGGTTGGCGGAAACGGTATTGTCCAGGCTGTTGTACTGCAGCAGGGCGTTGGTGGTGAGCTTGGTGGAGAAGGCGTACCCGAATCTGAGTGAGGTGATGTTGGTCGTGAGCTCACCGTTGGGTATGTCCACCCGGTTCCATGCGTGCGCCAGTTCCAGCGATACCTGCGGGCTGGGAGAGATCGAGATGCTGGGCTCCACCGACCAGAGGGTGCCTCCGTAGAATCGCTCCCAGCCGGTGCGAAGCTCGCCGACCAGCGCCCGGTGGCGACTGCTGTTGAGGAACAATCGAATCGCCCGAACATCATACCGTCCGCTTGGGATGGGAATCGAGTCGGCCAACCGGAACCCTTCGTCCAACTGGGTCTCCCCGACATCGAGCATGGCCCTGAAACCGTCCCCGGTGTCGAACTCGGGGGCGAGGTGGAAACTCGCCTCCCAGTCCTGCATCCTCCCGGCGGTGGTGGAGATGTACTCCCCCTCCAACATGGTTTCGATGACCCGGATTCCCCAACGTCCGGGCCGGGGAGAGAGACGGAACTCTGCGAGGGTCTGGCGGATGTCGCTGCGGGTGATGAAGCCCAGGTCAGCCCGGGCCTCGGGTCCGACGGTGAGATGCTGGAGCGACGCTCCCACGAGGTCCGTCGAGTAGTCCCCCGCAAGGGAAAAGGTATGATCATCCCCGCCCTCGCCGCTCGTGAAGCTCCGGGTATAGAAGCCCTTCAGATTCAGGGTGGGCCTGAGCCAGAACGAGCCGTCCACCGCCGCGACCGTATTGGACCCGTCGCCATCACGTCGGTCCGTGACCATCACGCCGACGAAGCTGTTCTCGCCGATGTCGCGTTTGACCCGAGCCACGGAGTGGCCGGTTACGGGAACCTCCCCGGACTCTGCGGTGATGACGCTCATGAACCCCACAGTCTGGCCTCCGACCCGACCGGTGAGGCGCGCACCCCCGAGGATGGGGATTTCGCCAGACTCTCCGATTCCTATCCGGCGGGAGAAGAAGAGTTGGTAGGGCGGAGGACCGAACCCGCCGCGAAATCCCAGGTCGAATACCCCCGCGTTCTCGAGGAAGAAGTCCCGCTTCTCGGGATAGAAGAGCGAGAAGCGGGTGAGGTTGACTTGCTCGTCGTCTACCTCGACCTGGGCGAAATCGGTATTCAGCGTCAGATCGAGGACCAGTCCCGGAATAAGCTCCGATTTCAGATCCAGGCCGATATCGGCATGACCTTCGACGGGCGTCTGTCCGAGGGTGTCCAGTTCCTGTCGCGTACCGCCCAGCACGAAGGGCTTCACCTCCATGTTGACGCCCGACCTCGGAAGGTCGCCCATTCCTACCAGGTGCCCCGCCCGACTCACCCGCTGGAAGCCCTCGTTGTCCCGCGACCATGACTGCCACAGCGCCATCTCGTTCTTCCGCCGGATGGTCCGATAGACGTTGAAGCCCCAGGATTCTCCTTGGCTGTCTTCCGGATACCTCAGCGTGCGAAACGGAATCGCGAATTCGGCTGACCAACCCTGGGCGTTCCGGATCGCTGCCACCTGCCATACCGCTCGCCAGTCCACGTTGATCTCGGCGCCCTCATCGGTGATGAGGGCCTCGAATTCCGCCCCATTGGGGTTGGTGGCGAAGACGAAGGCGTTGCGACTGTCGTGGAAGGTGTCGAACAGGATCGCCACGGCATCGTCGCCGGCGAACTGGAGCCTGCCATGCTGGTCCTCCATGACGCGGTCTCTCGCGAGGATCCGGCTCACCACCCGGTCTGGCTCCCGATCGAAGGCCATCACCGCCACATAGATGTTCTTGCCGTCGATCGCGATCCTGATTTCCGTGGCTTCCGTAGCCGGGGCACCCTCATCGGGTTCCTGCTGCCGCAAGTCCGTGATGACGCCGGCCTGCTCCCAGAACGGCTCTGTGTGCATACCGTCCAAGCGCACGGTCTCTGCCTGATCATCGGTCAGCCTGAGCGCTTGGATCGCAGCGGCCCGGGGGCTCTGCGCCGACAAGCAGTTGGTCGCAGCCGCGATCAGCAAGAGAAGCGTGAGTGAGGTCTTTCCCATCGTTCTCCGAGGTCCAAGGGGAGTTGCCGTCCTGATGCTTCAAGCCGTGCGGAACCGGCGCGGCTATCTCAGAAGGCATACGTATGAGCGCTTCCGGTCGTTGACGACGCTGAGTGGGCTCGGCGCAGCGGATGACGACAGATCGCCAGGGAGCTGGGACCGTAGCCATCGACGATGCGCGAGTCCAGATTGATGATGCGAAGATCGTCACCGACCCTTGCGGGCTTCACATGGAGTGAGAGACCAGGTTGATGAGTCCACGCCAAGTACGATTCGGCATCGTCGGAGTTGGCCGAATCACGCGACAGCAGTTCGCACCAGCGCTTTCGAGCACAGGGCATGCGGTGCTCCAGGCGGCGGCGAGCAGAGACATACGCCGGGCTCAGGCGCTCGATCCGCAGCGGGCCTACGACTCCTACGCAGATCTCCTGCGAGACCCGGATGTCGACGCAGTTTACATTGCCACGCACAATGGGCTCCACAGGAAGCTGGCGGTCGATGCCCTCCACTCCGGGAAGCACGTCCTGTGTGAGAAGCCTCTCGGCTGCACCGCCGAGGAATGCGAAGACATGGTGGCTACCGCCGAAGCGACGGGGCGTCTCCTCGTCGAGGCCTTCATGTATAGGCACCACCCGCAGATCACACGGACGCAGGAGCTGTTTCGGGAGGGCGTAATCGGCGAGCTGAAAGCGGTGGAGGCGTCGTTCTGTGTCTACCTGGAGCGAGGGAGCGACGTCCGGATGCACCCGGAATGGGGCGGCGGCGCTCTCCTCGATGTCGGCTGCTATTGCGTGAATTTCGCCAGACTATTTCTGGGGGACGTTCCTCGAGACGTGGATGCGTGGGCGCACATTGACGCCGAGCACGGGATCGACATGAGCCTCCACGGCGTCCTGGAGTACGAGGGCGGTACGCATGCCACCTTGTCATGCGGATTCGAAGGCGGCCTCCACCAGCGAGCCGTGCTGATCGGAACTGCTGGTGTGCTCGATCTCAGCGATCCGTTCGTCACATGGATGCGTCGACCGCGTTTAACACTTCGGGCTGGCGACACGGAAGAGGCTACGGAATTCGAGCCGGTGAATACGTTCCTGATGGAGATCGAAGACTTCTGCACGGCGATCTCGAGCGGGACTCCGCCACTGCTGCAGTCGTACGATGGACTGCAAAACGCACGGATCCTCGACCGATTGAAGGCCGCAGCTACCCGCTGAGCCCGGGGTGCTTGAATCAGCCCACAGCCAAATCGGCGTCGTAATGCAGCGCTGCCGATCCCAATATGGCAACGTGCTCGAGCTCTGAGACTTCGATTCTCAACGACGTGATGGAATTCGAGAAGGCAAAGGAGCGTACCGTTTCCCACATCGCCGCCTCGAAGAACTGAAATGCCTTCCGAACGGATCCGCCCAGAATGATCATCTCGGGGTCGTACGCGTAGAGTATCGTCTTGATGGCCTCACCAAGATGATGGCCGAACTCGGCAAAGACCTCTGCTGCCTCCCGGTCACCGTCGGCCGCTCTCCGAAAGACCTCTTCACCCGTCTGTCCCACATGACGAGTGAAGAACTGCCCGGCACAGTAGTGCTCGTAGACGCTCTCCAGATAGGGGATCATACCGAACTCACCGGCTCCGCAATTCACCCCCGGATAGAGCGTGCCGTCGATGATGATCCCTCCCGCGCACCCCGTCCCCACGATGAGCCCGATGAGCGATCGACACCCGACGCCCTTGCCGAAGTGCTTTTCGCCCAGTGCAAAGCAGTTCGCGTCATTGTTGACCAGTACCGGGACGGTGTACCGGTGTTCGAGGATGGACTTGAGGGGCACCTCCTGCCACGATGGGATGTTCTGGACATCGTACACGATGCCCGTCTCGAGATCCACTACACTGGGAACACCAATCCCGATACCGTCAACGTCCCGTGTCTTCACCCGATCGATGAGTCCGCACAGTTGGTCGAGAACTTCGCCCACCGATCCATCCGAGCTGACTCGTACGGATGATACCTGCCCCAGCTGCTGATCGCGCACCAATCCGGCGCGAGCATTGGTTCCTCCCAGATCAACGCCAACGATGGTTCTTGCCATGGCTCTCACATGTGGCAGGCGACTGTGGCAGGCGACGTGACCGGTCGTGCGCTCAGCCAGCCTCCTTCTTCCGCAGCTGGATGGTGACGTTCTTGATCAGCGGCTTGGCCCAGAAACCGATGCTCAGGATGTAGCCCATGGTCAGGTAGAGAAACAGCATGCCGTTCCGCAACCCAAACAGATCTCCGAGTCCGCCAACGACGAGCGGCATGACGGCACCGCCGATGATCCCGGTCACCAGGATCCCGGAGAAACTGCCATGATGTTCCTCCACGGAGTTGAGCGCGAGGGAGAAGATCACCGGCCACATGACCGCTGCGAAGAAGCCGACCAGCGGAAACGCAATCCGAGCCACGGAGCCGGATCCAAACAGGGCCGCGGTGAAACAGAGCATCGCCGCAACGGTGAAGCACACCAGTACGACCTTGCTGTCCAGCAGCTTCAACAGCACGACACCCGCGATGCCGCCAATGGTCATCAGGCCCCAGAACCAGGCGACCGCCTTGGCACCAGTCGTCTGCGGATCGAAGCCGTGGTACGTGTTGAGAAACTCCGAGATCCAATTGGCAATACCCTGCTCCATCCCCACGTAGGTGAATATCCCGAAGAAGAACAGGATGACGGTCGGATTCTTGAGCAACCCAAGGTGAGTGGCGAAGCCGCCGACTTGCTCGTCTGCTTTCCGTTCGACCTCTGGGATCTTCGAAACCGCCACGATGCCGACCATGAGGAGGGCAATCACGGCAAAGAGCCAATAGAGCGATATCCAGGGAATGTCGTCCGGAACCACTCTCGAGAGTGTCGTGATCAACAGGTTCGAATCGACGGTCCTGTTCTCGAGGTTGAGGACCAGGTACGAATACACGAGTGGACTGAGAAACGAAGCGCCACCGAAGATCAACTGGGCCACGGTGGCGTTGAACGCGAAGTGTTCTTCTCCGCCAGCCTCCCGCAACAATGGGTTGATGGCAACCTGGAGCATCGCCATGCCGGAGCCGATGAGAAACAGGGAACAGATGGCGGTCAGGTAATTCGGGAACAGAGCCAAGATGGACGACCCCACGAATGCCACGCCGAATGCGGCGACCATGACCGGCTTCTCCTGGAATCGCTCAATCAGCAGGCCCGCCGGAATCGACATGACACCGTATGCGATGAAGAACGCAAACGGCAGCACGGCCACGAGCGTGAGGCTCAGACCGAAATCATCGATGATCTCGGGGACGAGAGGACCGATGATGTTCGTCAGAAACGATATGACGAAAAACGTCAGGAAAATGAGCCCTACGACATAGTAGCTTCTTCGAATTGGCTTACCCTCCTCTCTTCTCTTACGCTGATACCCCGCCCCACGGCCGAGGCATCTCGCTCCCTCCCACGGTACTCCGCTGCAAAACCGTCATCAGCCGCCACGCGATCCCGCCAGGAGCCCGGCGAGCGGCAGCAGGATCACCACAGCAAATGCGACATACATGAGCCGATGCAGCCAGCGTTTCTCCGGATGCCGGACCCAATACACCACTCCGAAGGCAAGCAGGAACGACTGGAGCAGCACTTCTACCAGCCCCAGAAGCTGATGCGGTACCGAGACCACAGTGTAGATCAGGCCCTCGATTGATCCCGGGGACGGTCCGAACGTCGACACGATGCCCAGGGCGACGAGAAGTCCCCACAACACGAGCCACCCACGCGGTCTTGCGAACACGAGTCCGCCCAGGGGGTAGAGCGCCAGGGCGAAGACGAGTCCCCGAAGCGGTTGGAAGAGCGGACCGGCCATGACGATCCGATCCGTGGTCGGTCGCATCGTCCCCGCTAGATCCGGACGGGCATAGAGCTCCGCGTAGTCGAGAAGGAGGAACGCGAGCAGGCCCACGACGAAGTACGTGACCGTGTGAACCACGATCGTCGCGACCGCGAGCCGCGCGAACCGCGGTCGCTCCTCGCTCACGCGCCGGCTCCGCATCGGATGCCCGTTGCGCTGCGCTGGCTACCGCCGTGCCCGATCATGCGCCCCTCTCCCATAGGTCTCCACCCGGGCGTCCTGGATGACTCCGGCCCAGTTGAGACCGAAGCCGAAGTCGTACGCATTGCCCTCGGCATCGACGTAGGGCTGCATATCGTGCGGTGTATCTTCGCACTGCTCCTCAACCGTCTGCATGTTCGCCGGCATCTGGAGTGGCAGGAGGCCGGAAGGCTCGGCGGCACCAGTCACGATGTCGAGGATTGCCTGATCCTGCACGCCGAAGCTCACGATGATCGCATTCGCGCTCGGCTCGAATTCCGCCGCCACCGTCGGCTTCGACGTGTTCAGCACGACGATCACGGGTTTCCCCTTCATTGCCTCGCGAGCATCAAGGACTGTCTGCAGGTCGGACGCGTTCGAGGTCGTGACCGTCTTGCCTCTGTATGAACGATTCGTGAACCCTTCCAGCGGATCCCCGCCCGCGATGCTGGTCGTGCGAGCATGGGTGGCCGTGTACGGCCCGTACTGCAGACTGATCGGGAGATACCCGTTGCCGCCCGCTTCCACATCGGCCCTGTCGTACCCCGTTGCCATGCTGAACAGCCCGGCCCCTGCAGGGCCGTTCACGACGACGAGCGCTGCCTCCGCGACATCCGGGTCGCCGGTCAGGGTGAAGTACCTCCCCGCGATCTCAAGGCTGAGCGGATCCTCGTCCCGGGCGGGAACCACGTTGCCGAAGAGGTCCCGGCTCTCCGGGACGTGGCGCTGGGGGATGTAGACCGCGGTACCGTGTCTCAGCGGCAGGACGTTTTCCTGATTCTTCAGCAACACCAGGGACTTGAGCTGCGCTTCGTACCCGGCCGTCATGTAGGCGGGCTGCCCGACTGTCGCCGCGGTCTCCTCCACATCGAGGTAGGGATTCTCGAACAGGCCGGTGCGGAAGATGTTCTTCAGCAGCCGGACCGTGGACGCCTCGAACCGCGTGCGCATGAACGCCTCGCCGTGCTCCGCTACGCCCAACTCATAGGCTGCGATGACCGGACCGGCTTCGTTGTTGCCGCCGAACTGGTCGACACCCGCCATCAGTGCCTTGTAGTGCCGCTCGGGTTCCGACAGCCCCTCCACACCCCAGGGAGTGCTGCCAAACTGATCCATCGCCGAGTGATCGCGTGTGACACCCCAGTCGGTACACACCACGCCGTCGAAGCCGTACTTCTCTCGCAGCAGGTCGTTGATGATGTACGTGCTGTAGGCGTTGCCAACGTTCTCGCCGTACACGGTATCCTGA
>Ga0209536_100011744_pt1 | contig 12799 bp, 11 predicted proteins | sample DeeMarSeWOR28_12_FD_187461 | JGI IMG/M metagenome (GOLD analysis project Ga0209536, IMG submission 187461) | Marine sediment microbial communities from White Oak River estuary, North Carolina - WOR-2-8_12 (SPAdes) (version 2) | ecosystem: Environmental > Aquatic > Marine > Intertidal zone >...
TGAACAGCTTTCCTCCTTCCCCAAGACTGCATAGCTTACTTCAAGATGAGCAAGTATCTTTACGAAAGCTCTTACTACTTTTTTATATCTGTCATCGAAAGCACCGGCACAACCAACCCACAACAGATGCTCAGGTTTTTCCCCTTTTGCACCGAGATCGGCCATCACCGGAACCTCAATCTTTCTGGTTTCCATAGTTTAGTTGATTTTAATTTCCAGGTCATCAGCCCATAACAATCTATCTTCATTTGAGTACTGCCATGGTGCTCCGTTATTCTCAATATTGGAGAAAATGGCATTCAATTCACCGGGTGCTGCAGCCTCCTCCATAACAAGATACCTCCTCAGATCTATAATAATGGATACAGGATCTATATTTACAGGACATTCATTTGTGCAGGCATTACAGGTTGTACAAGCCCACAATTCTTCAGAAGTAATACGATCGAAAAGACTTGCATCATCAATAAAATCTTCACCGTTTTTCCTGATATTTTTACCTAAGTATTCAAGTCTGTCTCTCACATCCATCATAACCTTTCTGGGAGACAATTTCTTCCCTGTAAGGTTTGCCGGACAACTTGAAGTACAGCGACCGCATTCCGTGCATGTATATGCATCCATCAGATTCTTCCAGGTAAGATCCCTGCAATCCTTTACCCCAAACCGGCCTATTTCTTCCTCCCCTTCCGGAGGTACATCCATTGATCCACTTAGCATGGCCTTAATCTCATTGGTGATAGAGGGCATATTGGTTATCTTTCCAGGGGATTCCAGTTTTGAATACCAGACATTCGGGAATGACAGAAATACGTGGAAATGCTTTGAATAAGGAATATAGTTCAGGAATGCCAGTACTCCAACTATATGGAACCACCATCCGAATCTTTCCAGAAAGATCAGTGTATTATCAGGCAGACCGATGAACCACGGTATGATCATTCCGCTTATCAGGAATGAGCCTGTCTCATGATAGTGCCCGACATGTCTTGACTGGAGTATGCTGTCTGAGGCATTCATCATCAGAATTGCACTCATCAGGAAAAGTTCTGTAATAAGGATGGTATTCGCATCGGTTCGGGGCCATAATTTCATTTCCGCACTCCAGAATCTTTTTACCCTGATCACATTTCTCCTGATCAGAAATATCAGACAGCCGAATATAACTGCTAATCCGGTTATCTCAAATGCAGATATCAGGATGGGATAAAGCTTTCCAACGAATGTAAAAAACCTGTGAGTCCCGAAGATCCCGTCGATCAGGATCTCAAGCATTTCAATATTGACAATAATAAACCCGACATAAACAAAAATATGGAGTATAGCAGGGATTGGTCGTTTAACCATTTTGGCCTGCCCGATAGCCACTCTGGTCATGAGTTTCCATCTCGTTTTCTTATTGTCGTTAATCTTCAGATCTTTACCCAGCTTAATCTCGAGGGCGATCTGCCTGACTTTCCTTGTAAAAATCACAATTGCCGCGGCAAGTACCAGAATAAAAATTATGCTAGGTATCATTTAACAGATTTAAATAAGTAATCAATATCCGGTTTGTTATTTCTTAGCTTTTACAGCATCGATCAGTTTAGGCAATACTTTCATTGCATCGCCTACAATACCATAAGTGGCAACCTCAAATATTGGTGCATCCTTATCGGTATTGATAGCAACAATACATTTTGTTGAACTGATGCCGGCCAGATGTTGTATAGCACCCGAAATGCCTACTGCGAAGTACAGGTTTGGAGCTATGATCTTACCGGTTTGTCCAGTATGCTCATGGTGAGGTCTCCATCCTTCATCTGAAACAGGTCGTGAACATGCGGTAGCTGCACCTAGCAATCTGGCAAGTTCCTCTATCGGACCCCAGTTATCAGGTGATTTCATACCTCTGCCACCTGAAACAACAATCTCAGCATCTGTAAGCAGCAATTCACCTGTTTGTTTCTGAACATCCTTAACTTCTGTCTGAACAAGGCTCCTGTCAACTTCCACATCTGCATTTTCGATCACGGCAGTGTTTTCTGTTTCCTCAAATTCAAATGAATTCTGTGCGAGGGTCAGGATCTTAATTTCTGATTTTATTACAACGTTGGCAAATGCATTACCTGAATACACCTTTTTAAAAACTGTAAAAGGTTCCAGTTTTACTGGAAGCTTGCTTACGCATGCACCTACTCCTGCTTTAAGCCTGACTGACAATCTGGGAGCCAGAGCTTTTCCAGCATTGTTATTGGCAATGACGATAACTTTTGCATCCTCTTTTTGTGCTACATCGGCAATCACTTTTGTATAAGCCTGGGGATCCATTACCGCCAGAGCAGTATTGTTAACACTAAGTATTCTGGAGGCTCCGAAATTACCAAGTTGCTTCAATTCATCCTCATCAACATTCCCAATTGAGAGAACGGTTGCAGAGGTATTCATCATATCAGCTATTTTAGCACCATAGGCTACTAACTCAAATGAAAGTTTCTTGAACTTGCCTTCCCAGTTTTCTGTATATATAAGTACTGCCATGTTTCTGTTTTTAAGGTTTGACTAAAGGACTTTTGCTTCTCCCTGTAAAAGATCTATCAATTTTTCTGCTTCTTCAGCATCAATAAATTTGCATGCTGTTCTGGGGAGAGGCATCTCAAATGATTCAATTTCAGTAAGGGCTTCTGCAGCAGAAGGTTCAACTACCTTTAATGGTTTTGATCTGGCCATCATAATACCACGCATAGAAGCAATTCTGGGTTCTATTGCGATCCCTTTCTGTACCACTGTGACAAATGGCGGCGGTACAGTAACGACTTCCTTACCTCCATCAATTTCCCGGGTTATCAGTAAATTCCCTGCTTCAATGTCAAGAGAAGAAACTGCTGACACGGAAGGAATACCCAGGAGCTCAGCAAGCATACTTCCTACTGTTGATCCGTTATAATCACTTGATTCAATACCACACATTATAATATCAAATACTTCATCTTTTATTGCATCTGCAAGTTGGGTGGCCACCATATATGCATCTTTTGACTCAACATTTACTCTGATGGCATCATCTGCTCCAATCGCCAGTGCCTTTCTGATTGTCGGTTCAGACGATTGCTCTCCAACATGTGCTACTGTTACGGAGGTAATAATTCCGCCTGACCCTTCTTTTAGTTCAAGGGCTCTTGTTAAAGATAATTCATCCCATGGATTAATTACCCACTGTACACCGTTGGTATCAAATTTTGTATTGTTCTCGACAAATTTCACCTTGGTGGTTGTATCCGGAACATTACTTATGCAAACAAGGATCTTCATTGATTATTAATTTAAAATTTAATGCTTTGTTTTTAAGTTAATTACCCGGTCAAATATAAAAATTAACCATCTCATATTTAACTCTTTGAGCGAACAAATATAAAAAAATTTTTTTCTAATTTCGTGCCCTGTTAAATCATTGATAAATTGGGAAACAGGATAAAGGCATATATAGCAATAATGTTCTCCATGACATTTTTTGCCTTTTCATATGTTTGGTTTAAGATAGCTAACGAGGCATACCGCCCTCTGACAATTGTATTCTTCCGCCTGGCAACATCAGTTATTCTACTGAGCATTTATCTGCATCTGACAGGAAGGTTCCAGAAAATAAAAAAAGAGGACAGAATTTACTTTTTCTTTATTGCACTTTTTGAGCCATTTTTATATTTCATTTTTGAAAGTCACGGATTAACATTGGTACCCTCAACGGTTGCTTCAGTGTTAATAGCCACCATACCGATTTTTACTGCTATCGGTGCACTTGTTTTTTTCAGGGAAAATCTTAACCTTTTTAATTACACAGGTATAATTATTTCATTCGCCGGAATATTAATATTTATCCTCGCCGGTAAAAGTAATCTCTCATTCAGCTCCAAGGGTATTATACTGATGTTGTGTGCAGTATTATGTGCAACCGGTTATTCTCTGATTCTACGTAAACTGGCCAACACATACCGGCCTGTATACATAGTTAATGTTCAAAACATAATTGGCCTCAGCCTGTTCCTCCCTGTATTCCTTATCTCCGAAGGCAGGTATATTCCAGATTTGGAGTTCGATCCCAAGGCTGTCATTGCCGTTGCTCAACTGGCAATTTTTGCATCATGTGGTGCGTTTATACTTTTCGCCTATACCGTAAAAATAATAGGTGTAACAAGGGCGAACCTATTTGCTAACATAGTACCTGTTCTTACTGCTGTATTCGCTTACTATTCATTAGGAGAAATCATTACAATAGAGAAATTTGCAGGTATAATTATTATGATTACCGGGCTTTACATGGCCCAGATCCGTTCCCCATACCGTAAAAAACCAGGCGAAGTTCTTAAAAACAGGAAATAATCAAGATTCAACAAGTGCGGTGGACCTGCCCCTGGTCTTGACCCGATAATATTCAATATAACGATATCAGCACTGGTTGACATTATTGGTTACTTCAATAATCAAAAAGTCATAAGCATCAGCATAAATTAGCTTTTAAACAATATCTTTAATTCATACTTTTGATTGGAAATAAGCGTTTCCTGGCAGGAAATTACCTGTTTATGACTTATAGATGAAAAGAGAAGTTATAATACTGATATTATCATTGAGTTTAACCAAGATTTATTCGCAAACTGGAGGCGATAATGTATATGAGTTCCTGAACCTGAGCCCTAATGCCTATATCTCTTCACTCGGAGGTTTCAATATTTCGTCCTTTACCAGTGATCCTTCCATGGCAAGCTTCAACCCGGCTCTGTCGGGGCCTGAGTGTCATGGAAGCCTATCCTTGAATTATGTAAATTACTTTGCAGGGATTAATTATGGATCAATTATGTATTCCCACTATATAGATAGTATTGGATCATTCTCAGCAGGAATAAACTACCTGAACTACGGCAGGTTTAAGAGAGCAGATGAATCAGGTAATTTGAATGGTTATTTTAACGCTGCCGAATATGCTTTCAATATCATCTATTCAAGAGAGATTGATTCTCTGTTTAACCTCGGTGTAAACTTTAAACCAATAATATCACAGCTTGAAAATTATATATCACTTGGTGTTGCAATGGATATAGGTGCTTCATGGGAAAGTAATGATGGCTTGTTAAGTGCCGGCCTTGTCATCAGAAATTTTGGATTACAACTTAAGACCTACAGTGGAAAAAGAGAAAAGCTGCCGTTCGAGATCATCATGGGAATGAGTGCCAGGTTGAAACATGCACCTTTACGTTTTAGCATTACCGCGAGACATTTTGAGAAATACGACCTGTTATATGACTATCAAAGTTCGGATGAAAAAGCTTATTCTGAATTGGAAGAAGTAGTCGAAAATATAATGCGCCATCTTATTTTTAGTGCCGAGATTATGCCTACTGACAATTTCTTCATTGCAACGGGCTTCAATTACCAGCGCAGGAGAGAACTTGGTTATGAAGCAAGATCATCAACAGTAGGATTCAGTGTGGGTGCCGGTTTAAAAACATCCTCTATCGAACTAGTGATTAGCCGGGCAAGGTACCACCTGGCAGGATCAACAACAAATTTTTCGGTACTGCTTAAACCATCATTGTTTAACAGGCTGAAATGAAATGAATTTTTTAACTTTGCTTCTTAAATAAACTCTGCATGACCAGGAAACTAATTATTGCCGTTGATGGTTATTCGTCATGTGGCAAAAGCACATTTGCCAAAGCTATTGCCAGAGAATTGAATTACATCTATATTGACAGCGGTGCAATGTACAGAGCTGTAACATTATTCTGCATACGTAATGGCTATATCAGCAAGTCAGTGGTGAAGGACAAAGAGATCTCAGAAAGCATGAGTGAAATATATATAAGATTCAGGTTTAACCCTGACATTAATCAATATGAAACATACCTGAACGGGGAAAACGTCGAAACCGAAATTCGGCAGGTCGAAGTATCAGCAATGGTAAGTATAATAAGCAAAATCAGGGAAGTAAGAGAAAGGCTTGTCGAAATGCAAAGGGAAATAGGCATGATGAAGGGTATAGTAATGGACGGAAGGGATATAGGTACTGTTGTATTCCCTGATGCTGATATAAAAATATTTATGATAGCTTCTGAAGAGATAAGAGCAGAAAGAAGATACAAAGAACTGAAGGGAAAAGGTATAGATGTTGAATTTCAAGATGTCCTGGATAATATTGCTGAAAGGGATAAAATTGACTCAGGAAGGGAGATAAGCCCGCTAAAAAAAGCTGATGATGCCTTTATGCTTGATAATTCACATATGACGGTGAGTGAACAGATGGAATGGTTCAGGGAAATATTAAATAATAAACTGGGTAAATGAGAGTGGATATCGAAATGAATTCGGGTTTTTGTTTCGGTGTAGAACATGCAATTAAGCTTACTGAAGAGGCACTGAAATCAGGAGAGGAAGTCTATTGCCTGGGTCAAATAGTTCATAATGAGGTAGAAGTAAAAAGACTTGAGGGACTCGGCCTGAAGATAATAGACCACAATGAATTTCGTATGCTCAGGAACAGTAAAGTTGTTATTCGTGCCCACGGGGAACCTCCGGAAACATACAAAATAGCTCTAGAAAACAATAATGATATAATTGAAGCAACCTGCCCTATAGTTAAAAGGATACAGCGGAAGGTAAAAAACCACTATGAAAATACCGGTAAAAGAGTACAGAACCTGATTTATGGAAAAAAGGAACATGCGGAGGTTGTGGGATTGATTGGCCATACTGAAGGTAATTCCATAGTGATATCAGAAATGGATGATATTAATCAGATAAATTTCAACAAGCCTGCTGAAATCTTTTCACAAACCACAAGAAGCAGGGAAAAATATGCCAAGGTTATCAATGAGATAAGAAAACGTTATGAGAAAGAAGGTTACGAACCAGACGAAATGTTAAGAGTAAACAACACTATTTGTGGTCAGGTGGCAAATCGTGAACCACAGCTCAGGAAATTTTCGAGATATCATGATGTGATTATTTTTGTTAGTGGTAAAAGCAGCTCAAACGGGAGAATGTTATATGAAGTATGCTTGAAAATAAATCCCAATACTTACTTTATTTCAGATACCGATGAATTAAAGGATGCATGGTTTGATAAGGTTTCCTCTGTAGGAGTATGTGGTGCAACCTCTACACCTAAATGGCTGATTAATAAAGTAGCTGAGAAAATTAAAATGATAACTGATAAAAAGGTTTAATAAAGCGGGAAAAAATTACTTTTGTAGCTTCTTAAAATTAGTTGGAGACATGTCAAAAATAAATAAAATAGGAGTACTCACCTCAGGTGGCGATGCACCGGGAATGAATGCAGCTATCAGAGCAGTTACACGCACTGCTATATATAATAAATTAGAGGTTATTGGAATAAGAGAAGGTTACAGGGGAATGATTGAAAAATTATTTACTCCCCTCTGGAGCAATGATGTAAGTGATATCATACAGAGGGGGGGGACCATTCTCAAAACAGCCAGGTGCATGGAATTCAAAACCACTGAAGGCCGACAGATTGCATATAATAATTTAAAAGAGGTCGGTGTTAATGGTGTTATAGTGATTGGAGGGGATGGTACATTTACAGGGGCAAGGATATTCAATGAAGAATTTGATATCCCGCTGATAGGTATCCCTGGCACAATTGATAACGATCTGTATGGTACCGACTATACCATTGGCTATGATACAGCATTGAACACTGTTGTGGAAGCTGTTGACAAGATCAGGGATACGGCTAGTGCACACAACAGGTTGTTTTTCATCGAGGTGATGGGAGCTGAAGCAGGATTCATCGCTCTCCGCAGTGGCATAGCAGCTGGAGCTGAAGCCATAATAATCCCTGAAGTCACCGATGAAATTGAAAAACTAAACCAGTTGCTTGAAAGCGGTCGCAGGCAGAGAGCAAGTAATATAGTTATTGTAGCTGAAGGCGATGAAAGTGGCGGTGCATATAAACTGGCAAATAATGTAAGAAAACACTATCCCAATTATGATATCAGGATCACTGTCCTTGGTCACCTCCAGAGGGGCGGCTCTCCATCTGCTTTTGACAGGGTTACGGCAAGCAGGCTGGGTTATGCTGCTGTGGAAGCACTTCTGGATGATCAGAAAAGCACAATGGTCGGGATACAAAATAATGAGATAGTAACTATTCCCTTCAGAAAAGCAATTAAATTGCATAAAAGTGTTGACCGTAACCTGCTTGAAATAGCAGAAATACTATCACTCTGATAAACAGACTTCTTTATTCAGATCTTTCCAGAAAATACGAGAGGGATTCTAAAAGCTTCTCTTTTGTTATTGGCTTTTTCAGGTAATCGTCGCAACCTGCTGCCAGGGCTGATTCCCTGTCTCCCGAGAGTGCAAGCGCAGTAAGAGCAATAACTGGCATGTCGGGTCTTAGCAATTTGATTTCCCGCGTAACCTCGTAGCCTGATATATCTGGTAAACGTATATCCATAATCACCAGACCTATCTCGGGGTATAACCTGATATATTCAATTGCCTTTTGACCACTTTCGGAATGAATAATCCTGTATCCATGGTCCTTTAAAACGTATTCAGCAAAAAGGTAATTATATAGCTCATCCTCAACAATAAGTATCACTCCACCCTTTTTGAAATTTGAGCGCTTGTCTTTTATTGTTTCTACATCACTTTCTATATGCTCAACAGGTTTATAAGGCACCGTGAAGTAAAACGTACTTCCTTCCCCTTTTTCTGATTTCAGCCACATCTTTCCTCCCATCTTTTCAATATAAGCCTTGCAAATAGAAAGTCCGAGGCCCGTACCTCCTGTTAAACGTGAGGGTCGTGCATCCACCTGCCGGAACCTGTCAAATATTACTTCCTGGTAAACAGGATCTATACCTTCTCCTGTATCTTTAACATAAAATTCAATCATATCGCTCTTGGTAGAACAACCTGTAGAGATTTCCCCTTGTGAAGTAAATTTCGCAGCATTAGATATCAGATTGGTAAATACCTGGTATAATTTTGAATGGTCAACCAGGATATTCTCATCCGGGATCTTATCAGCTCCTTTTATTTCAAACCTTACCTCCTCCTCAATAATATGTGCAAATTGCACACTTATCTCATTAAATAAATTCTTTAGATTAACTACTGACTCCTGAATTTCTATCTGCCCTGATTCTATCTTTGATATATTTATTAGATCATTGACTATATCGAGCAATCGGCGCGAGCTGCTTCTTATTATTTCTGAATATTCTTTCCTCTGTGCCTCAGTGGTATCCGGGCTTTCCATAAGATCCATGAATCCTATAATACCATTCATAGGTGTTCGGATCTCATGGGACATATTAGCTAAAAATGCTGATTTCAATTTATCACTCTCTTCTGCCCTTCTTATTGCTTCCTTTAGTTTTTCCTCCATCTTAACACGATAATCAATATCAGTGTGGATACCTACCATACGTCTGGGCTTTTCTCCTGACCATTCGCACACTTTCCCGGCTGCAAGGATCCATTTCCATTGATTATCAGATGTTTTCATCCGCACCTCAACTCTGTAATAGTCTATTTCCCTGGCATAATGACTCTTTAGCTTTTTCTCGACCTTAATGATATCATCAGGATGAACATAATCTGCAAATGTATTATAACAGAATTTTTCGTAACGTTTTTCAAAATCCTTCCTGGTAAAACCAAGCATCTCAAACCAGTTGTCATTGAGTATCAGATTATCATTCTGAATATCCCAGTCCCATAAGCCCATCCCTGTTCCATTCACAGCTGCATCGAGGCCAAACATATTGTCCCTCAGTTCTGCCTCAATCCCCGCTTCTTCAGTTATGTCTTTAGCACTGGCAAGTATCATTGGTTTATTCCTCAAGTGAATTAAGGATAATTGCACTTTGTGCTGGTTTTGTGAGCAGCTCTGTCCCGAGGGTGCCATAGAAATCGATTGGGAGCCCATTGCCAGAATTCACGATCGGTACATTCAGAACCCCCTTGCAAAGAGTTTGGAGGTAGCAGAGGCCCTTGGGCGTTTCAGGAGGTTAATACCGCTGGAAAAAGTCGGCTGGAAGACTCACTGGTATAAAGTCTCGGGACACCCACGTTTGAAGGTTCAGTGAACCCTATCCGACGGCATTGCCTTGGCCGCGGTATTTGTTATGGTCTAAAACCCTGATGGGGTGAAAGTTGAGGATGCCCCAGATCCAAGGCGTCCAAGGGCGAAGCCGTAGTAAACTACTGCGAGGCCTTGGCAACGAAGGAGATGGGGTATCCTCGGCTTTCCCGGAGGGTGAACAAAATGGAGAAAAAAAAGAGCTTTTGTAACTTATCATTACGTTTGATATAAGTTAAGAATAAAAAACTGCAAAAAACGCTTGATTTGTTTTGATAATAGACCTTCTCAATTTTGTTTACACTCCATTAGGGTTAAAGGATAACGAAATAGTAAGGCTCTATAATGGCAGATACCTATACGTAGGGTTCACCCCCTGAAAAAAAAGTTCCTATAATATTACCCATTGTAATTGGTAGCAGCAGACGAGAGGGATAATCGGCGTTGCGGTAAACCGTGATCCGTGATCCAGACTGCCGCCGGATATTCCCGTTGGCCTGTTGCTCAAAGGTATTTGTCGGTGCATCATCTACAGAGCTGATTTTAAGCCCGATTTTAGACCCCGCCTTGAAGAGATTCCCGGTAGGTATAATCGGTATGTCAAACTCATAGATTTTACCGGGAGTCAACTTCTCCGACTTTTTATGTGTATAGAATGGTGCCCAGGGTTTAGAACGTTGTTGATCGATTTCCCGGTGTGTTCCCCTCAACCAACCTTGGGTAAGTATTTTTTCATTTCCCTGTTGATCCACTTCTCGAAGGCTAACACGCCAAAACACCTCATCATCTGTAGTAGATGCATACAGTTTCAACAAAATGGGGCCAATGACCTCCGTATCCTCCACCAGCCTGGGGGAATAATATTTCAAGCTTCCGCGACGCCATTGGGAATCCTCAAAGGAATCCTGGCCCTCATTGGGCCAGTGTTCGTGCTCAGACAGGAGCCCTTCTTCATGTAAATAGAACGGGGTCCATTTTGTACCCGGAAGAGGCCAGTCTTCCGTCTCCTTCCACCGGTTGGTGCCCATAACAAAAAGCCTGATCGGGGGCTCTTCCATAATGCGCGTATTTATCTCCTTCAACCAGTAATCAAACCATCGCAGGGCCTCAAATTGAAGCTGATGGACGGGACGTTCCAGATACATCGGCGGCCCGATAATCATCTTTTTGGGCCCTTTCAAGTTTTCCCAGCTACGAAATGCCCCGGGTAAATGAGATCCATATACGCCCCAGCATCCGCCAATGTAGGCGGGTATTTCAATGGTCTCATATCTCGTTCTGCGCTCTTCCCAGAAAGGTCCGTCAAAAGGATTGAGAATAACATCAACCATGAGCCCATTGCCCTCTTCATCGGGGTTTTTCAGGATTCTGACCAGTTCGGGGATTGCGGCGATATCATCATCTTGCAGGGCTTTGGCAATGGCCTCTTTATATTTCTCATCCCCCAAATTATGACGAGTCGCGTTTTTATACCTCAGGTTGCCATAACCACCCTTGACGGAACCCATCCTGTCAACCCAGTTGAAGAGACCACCTCTATAAATAACATCTCTGTACCAATCGGTATGTGCCCAGGGTGCAAATAAGCATTTAAGTGAAGGTGGATTTAACGCGGCGACGAACAATTGACTCGTACCAAAATAGGAGGGACCAAACATACCTACCTTGCCGTTGCACCAAGCCTGCCCGGCTATCCATTCTATGACTTCGTAATTATCCCGACGCTCTTGTGAGCCGTAAAAGTCATAGTTGCCTCCGCTTCTCCCCGTCCCGCGCACATTGGCTATCACCTGAACGTATCCTCGACGAACAAAGAAGTTGGGATTTCCCGATTCCAACATGCCCGCCCCTTTTTCTTGTGAGGGAGGTACAAAGGGCCCCCATGTAAAAGCAACAGGCTTCATAGGCGCCAGCTTGAAGTTTTTCCCAAAACCATGAACCCCCAATATGGCCGGAAATTTTTCCTGACTATCGGGACGAAATACATCCACGCTAATTTCCACACCATCAGTCATCGGAACCTTGACATCCCGTTCAGCTATAATGTTGTAGTTTTTTCTTCTAGAGGTTGCCCATGTTCTACCAAACATTTTATGAAACCTCCTTTTTTAAATTAAATCGTTCTCAGTATCTTACATATTTGGGCACAACATTCTTGTATTTCCGAACCAGTTTATCCCAATTTGCAGGGACCTCTAATTTCTTTGTGATCAAGCCTTTAGGGCCTGTAATGACCCCTATCCATTGACCCGCCCCGCCGCCGACGAAGATCCAGATCATGTCGGGGTCACCCAATATAGAGACGGAATCCTCGGGGTTCATCAGCATTGCCCTCTGCTTCGTGGAACGATCAAGCATATTCCCATAGTACTGTGTGAAGCGATGCAAAGGGGCGCGTGCATGATCTGTAACGAAGGTTGCAATCTCCTTCTTTGTCCAGCCCGCATCGGCCAGAAACTTAGCATGTGCGGGGGTCAACATAAGACACAATTGTGACGTAGAGGGGTGAAGATTGTAAACCACCGATCTCAATATTCCCTTATCGTCGCTACCATACTGTGTCAATTGCCAAAAGGAATTCGGGAAGGAGACGGTAACCGTGCTGTCCTCTTTATTGAAACCACGTTCCACATGCAGGGGCTCCCAGGGGCTTTCCTCCTCATTCTCTGCAATGACCATGGTGTACTTCCCCGGATTTCCGAGGGTTCC
>Ga0209536_100011745_pt1 | contig 12798 bp, 12 predicted proteins | sample DeeMarSeWOR28_12_FD_187461 | JGI IMG/M metagenome (GOLD analysis project Ga0209536, IMG submission 187461) | Marine sediment microbial communities from White Oak River estuary, North Carolina - WOR-2-8_12 (SPAdes) (version 2) | ecosystem: Environmental > Aquatic > Marine > Intertidal zone >...
TGAGCGTCGCCCAGGCCCATGGCGCCAATCGAAAGTTGGCCGCCATCCAGGGTTTTCATCATCTGATGAAATCCCTGCCCCCTGGGTCCGAGAAGGTTTTCTTTCGGCACCCGGCAATCTTCAAAATACAGCTCACTGGTGTTGGAAGCACGCCACATGAGTTTGCCGTGCATTTCTCTGGCCGTGAATCCGGGTGTGCCGGATTCAACAATGATGCAGGACAGCTCCGGCTTGCCGTCATCTCGGACGCCGGTTCTGGCTAAAACGGTGGCGCCGGTGGTGATATCGGTGGCAGCATTGGTGATAAAAATTTTACTGCCGTTTATGACCCATTCATTGCCGTCTAAAACGGCAGTGGTTTGGGTATTGCCGGCGTCAGAGCCGGCATTGGGTTCGGTCAGACCAAATCCCCATAAGGCCTCCCCGCTGCACAGTTTCGGCAAATATTTCTTTTTTTGTTCTTCATTGCCGAAATAGTATAATGGACCGATGCCCAGCGAGTTTTCAGCGGCTACGGTGGCGGCGTGCGATCCGTCAACCCGAGCGATTTCTTCAACGGCAATAATATAGGAAATATAATCCATGGCCTGACCGCCGTATTCTTCGGAAACAAAAATCCCGAATAGTCCCAGATCGGCCATTTTCTGCATGGTTTCATAAGAAAATTCTTCTTTTTCATCCAACTCCCTGGCCACCGGCTTGATCTCCTTTTCGGCGAAACTGCGCACCGATTCACGTAAGATCTCATGGTCAGTTGAAAGGCTAAAATCCATAAGCGCTCCTTTATCGTATCGTCGTAAAATCCGTTGTCATCAATTATGGTCACAAAACGAGCATTTTTTTAGATACCGGACTATGCTATAGTACCCGAAACAGGCTCATTTTATAGGCCCAAGACGCCAAGATGTCAATCGTTAAAAACAGAAGACAGGGGACAGAAGACAGCAATCAGCTGCCAGATAAGGGATTTCACGCTTCGGTTTTTTGATCTGTCATCTGTCGTCTGACTTCTGTCCTCTGAAACTGACTGAATATGCCCGAACTTCCGGAAGTACAGACCATTGTGAATGACCTCCGCGCAGCCGGCCTTGAAGGCCAATGCTTTGAGGCGGCCAGGGTCTTCTGGGCCCGCACGATTGCCGAACCATCGGTTAAAGCGTTTTGCAGTCGGATCAAAGGCCAAAAGATATCAACCATTCGGCGCCGCGGAAAATTCATCGTTTTCAAGTTCCAAAACAACACCCATTTGCTGATGCATTTTCGCATGTCGGGCCGGCTGCATCTGGTAGCTCCAGATCAGCCCCGCCAAAAGCACGAACATGTGCTGCTCAATCTGAGCGGCGCACAGCAGTTGCGCTTTCATGACACCCGCAAATTTGGCCGCCTATACCTGGTGCCTGACGCTGACCGCATCCTGGGTCGCCTGGGTCCGGAACCTTTGGCAAAGGGATTTACGTCTAGGAAATTGGCGCAACTTCTCAAGCCGCGCAAGCGCTTGTTGAAGCCATTGCTGTTGGATCAGAGCTTTATTGCCGGGCTGGGCAATATTTATGTCGATGAGGCCCTTTGGGATTCAAAGATCCACCCCTGCCGCATCGCGGCCGCTTTATCGGAAATGGAAATTCAGGCCCTCCACCGGGCCATACCGCGGGTGCTGAAACGGGGTTTAAAAAACCTGGGGACCTCTTTGGGAACCGGTAAGACCAACTTTTATTCCATCGCCAAGCATCAGGGTCGCAACAGTGATCAGCTACACGTTTTCCGGCGCACCGGCCAGCCCTGCCCGCGCTGTCAAACGACAATACAGAGAATCATCGTCGGCCAGCGCAGTACGCATATATGTCCCCGGTGTCAAGTTTAAGAGGTTCTGGGTTCCGGGATTCGGAGGTTCCCGTCTTCACTCTATCGAACTATGCTGCGGCCACTGGCGACTCGCTGCTGGCTGCTGGCTAAAAGCCTGAACAACATGACGGACAGCCAGCTGCCAGCGGCAAGCAGCCAGAAGCTTAAAACGAACCTCTATTTCTTGAAACCTGAACCTCTGAACCCTGGAACGCTGAACCTTTGAACGGAAGGATTGAACGATGCCCACCGGCGCTTGTGGTATTAATTGTGATATCTGCAAATTAAACCTGCTGGGCACCTGCTCAAGCTGCGGCCCCGGCACCAGCTCCCAGGCCGAACAAAAGCTGGCTGCGCAACAACGGTTATTGGGCGGTACCTGCGCCATTCTGGCATGTGCCCACCTGAACCAGGTAGGATACTGCCTGCGAGATTGTTCTCAATTTCCCTGCGACAATTTTTCTCAGGGACCCTACCCGTACAGCTCGGGTTACCTTCAGATGCAGGACCGCCGCCGCCGCCAAAATCCGCCGGCCTTCGCGCCCGATAAATCCCCGGTGGAGGTGCCGCCGCATTTTTGGGACGGGCTGCAAAACAAAAATTTAAACACCCTTTGCAATTGGACCCTTTTCAGGTTGGCATCCGCCAAGCAGATGGTCTTTCAATTCTTGAACGAGGAGGTGCTGGTGGATGTCGCTGAACGCTGTCTGAAGCGCGCTAGCGGAAGCGGCTGGGAAAGGACAGACGACCCCCTCCTTGAACTGGTCACGCTCCTTTATTTGAATAACGTCAAGCAACTTTATCCCCTGGGTCGCGAGATCGTGGGCGTCAAAGATCTCAAAGAGGCCCACTTTTTCCAGGGACCCCATGTGCTGCAAACCGATCCCCTGCTGCAACGCTACGGACAGGATATACGAGGTTTTGAAGAAGCCGCCCGGTTTCTGGATGGCCGTTCGATGGATATGGCCGATGCCGCTTATGAGCTTTTCCCTTTTCCTCGCGTGCCGCTGTATTTTTTATTCTGGAAGGGGGATGCGGAATTTGAGCCCCGCATTTCGGTCTTATTTGATCGATCGATTGAGGCCTTGTTCTCAGCCGATGCCATCTGGGGGCTCGTCGGCAGGGTATCCACCGCTCTGCTGCAGGGACCGCGATAAAGAAGGGTGCCAGGTGTCAGGTGTCAGCTAGGTCGCAAGTCGTTTTACCGGTAAATTGGTTTTATTGGTTTAATTTGTTCGATTGGTTCGGTTTAAACCAACAAAAAAACCAATGAAACAAATAAAACGAACCTAACAGATTTCTTTACCCTGAACGTCTGAACCTTTAGAAATCGATGATGCCGATATAGTTTTCAGGGGTAATCTTTAGCAATTCATCCTTAACCGCCGTGGACACATCCAGGGTTTCAATGAATTCGGCAATGGCCTTTTGATCGATAGAGGTATGCGTACGGGTGAGCTCCTTTAATGCTTCATAGGGCTGGGGATAGCCCTCGCGACGCAGAATCGTCTGGATGGCCTCTGCCACCACCGCCCAGTTGCGCTGCAGATCAGCGCGGATAACATCCGCATTTAAAATCAATTTGTTCAGCCCCCGCAGCAACGATTTTAGCCCGATAAGTGTATGGGCCAGCGGAACACCGATGTTGCGGGTGACGGTAGAATCCGTCAGGTCCCGTTGCAGCCGTGAAACGGGCAGCTTGGCGGACAGATGCTCGAAAATGCCGTTTGCAACGCCGAAATTGCCTTCTGCGTTTTCAAAATCAATGGGATTGACTTTGTGCGGCATGGTCGAAGAGCCGACTTCTCCTTTTTTGATTTTCTGTTTAAAATAATCAAAAGAAATATAGGTCCAGATGTCGCGCGCCAGGTCGATTAGAATCGTATTGATGCGTTTAAAATTATCGCAAAATGCGGCCAGATTGTCATAATGGTCAATTTGAGTGGTGATTTTAGAGCGCTTAAGGCCCAGAGTTTTGTTGATCAGATAATCTGCAAAAGCGATCCAATCAATATCCGGATAGGCCACAAGGTGGGCATTGAAGTTGCCGGTGGCCCCCCCGAACTTGGCTGAAAACGGGATGGTTTCTAATTGTTTGATCTGAACCGCCAGTCGATCAACAAACACGTACAGCTCTTTTCCGATGGTGGTGGGGGAAGCCGGTTGTCCATGAGTGCGCGCCAGCATGGGGATATCGGCCCACTCTCTGGCTTTGTGTTCAAGATCATCACCCACTTCGCCCAGCGCCGGTTTGATCACGGCCTGATAGGCTTCTTTGATGGAAAGCGGCAGGGCTGTGTTGTTGATGTCCTGGGAGGTCAATCCGAAGTGGATAAACTCCTTGTAGGATGCCAGACCCAGCTCATCAAATTTATCCTTTAAAAAGTATTCAACGGCTTTGACGTCGTGGTTGGTGACCTTTTCGATATCCTTGACCCGGGCGGCATCTTCGAGTGAAAAATCCGTATAGAGCTTGCGTAAGGATGCAAAGGCCTTTTGGCCAATCCCCTTGAGGGGGGGCAACGGAAGACGACACAACGCAATAAAATATTCAACCTCGATCCGCACCCGATAGTTAATCAAGGCCCCTTCTGAAAAATAGGGTGCCAGAGGGGCCGCCGCCCGTCGATAGCGACCATCAACCGGCGAAATGGCTTCTAAATTTGAAAGATTCATGGGAAGGTTCCAAAATTGTCATCATGGGATTTATGGAATTGGCGCTTGAGTAACGCTGAAGTATAGGCAAATGCCCATGAGGTGTCAAGTTGCCATGATGAATGGCATCTTATTTTTACCGCACATTGGCTGTCAGATGATCTTTAAGGTGGTTGGGCAGCAGGGGTTTTAAGCGGTCACATCAATGTTACCCCCGACCCCTGGCGCAGTAAGCATTTTCAGCATTTGTTGCTGACTTTCAACCGCTATCTTTAGCATTTCCAGCTGCATTTCAGTGGTTGTCTGCAGCTGTTGAACAATCATGGCCATCGAAGAATTTAAGGCAACCTGACCTGCATCCATTGCGGGACTCCTTTTTCTTTTGGGCATCGGCCCTCATATACACCAGACTTATATCGGCACTATGGCCTGAATCTTTAGATCGCTTTTTGATCACTATTTTTATATAATACTCAAAGGGTGTTGATGTTTACGGTAATCTCGAAAGGATCGGGGAGATCGCTAAATGCGCAAAACGCTCATCGTCGTCATCATCATAATTTTCGGCATCGGTGGATACTTAGGATGGGACTGGTACGATAAAACCCACAGGCGGCAGCTGGAGCCCAGCATAACGCTATATTACTGGACGGATGCCAATGGAGAAAAGCACATTTCTGACCGTCCGCCGCCTCAAAACGCCAGAAATGTCTACACGGACAAAGGCTATAAGCACATCAGAACGCCCTTCATTGTGACCATCAAAAACAAGGCACGCGATTTTTACCAAAAGGCCCGCAAAAAAATATTTAAACCCAAGAAAGCCAAATAGAGGGATTAGGTTGCTCAAATATGGGATCTGGCTATAATACCGCTAACGCCATAGTGTTGGCGGTTGGCCAGCTCATGGAAGGGTGGAATAGTGGAAAAATGGGATATTGGGTACAAAAACTGGATGAAGTTGCGATTTTACTCCCCAATGAGGGTCGTTTAGAAAACAATCGTTCTTAATCGTCAATCCCCAGCATTCCAACATTCCACAATTCCGATACCCCATTTTTCTATGATGACGCCGGTGGAAACTTTTGCAGAATCCGATGCACTACATCGTTGACCGTCTGGGTTTCAAGTGTCGGCTCCCGGTCAGGATCTAAGAGCGCACGCGCCTCACCCCACCATATGACCCGATGGGTTTGAGGGTCCACAAAATGCAGGCGCAGTTTTCCCTTTTCAACAATCAGATTGGAATCAAAACCCAACCAGGCAGTGGTAAATATTTTGGATCGGACGCCATAAATGTGGATGACAAAATCGGGGTTTTGGGATGATTGTTGAACATTTTTAGCCTGCAAAACGGTATTGATGGCGGCATAGATCCGCTCGAGCATCAGATCTTCGATGCTAATCGTGGTTGGGGTCGGATTAAAGTCATAGGTTCGCAGTTTTGAAAAATCCAAGTTCACATTGTAATCCCAGTTAACCGTCTGGGAAACATCGATCTTGGCCGCACAACCAGCGAATAGAACCATCACTCCAATAACGAACAATTTATTGAATTTGTTCATATCCAACCTCCTTTTATGCTGGATGAATCAATCCTGATGAGCTCAAAAATGGCCCCACGCTTGAATAACATTATCGTAATGAATATATCGTTAATTCTATCATCATAAACAACAAATGATCAGGAGTCAATCAATGGAATTAAGTCGCACAGAAATAGATCTGCTCGCTCTACTGGCAGATGAGTGGGACGCGGCCGGACCGCCGGGTTATATTGAAACAACAGTTATTGCAGAGCGCTTAAAGATTTCAATCGCAGATGCAAAATCCGCCATCCAATCGCTTTTTGAAAAAGGCATGGTGGACACCGACAAAGTGGATAATTATGCGGCCTATCTCACACCGCAGGGATATGCGTTGGCCAGATAAAAGCTTTGATACTAAGGGTGCCAGCCCAGTCGATAACGCAGACGGGCAAATCGTTGCTGGGTCTGATTGTTGTTAACGCCGATGGCCAAGGCCTTGCGGCTACCCACCATGACCACCAGATTGCGGCCGCGGGTAACAGCCGTGTAGATCAAATTCCGCTGCAGCAGGATATAGTGCTGTGTCAGAATCGGTAGGATAACGACCGGATATTCAGATCCTTGAGATTTATGGACCGAAACCGCATAGGCCAGCACCATTTCATCCAGTTCGTTAAATTCATAGACAACATCACGGTTATCAAAGCAGACCGTTAGCTGCCGTTCTTCGGGTAGAATGGCGGTGATGCGTCCGATATCGCCGTTAAAGACTTCTTTGTCGTAGTTGTTGCGGATCTGCATAACTTTATCGTTAACCCGGAAGGTTCGGTCGCCGCGAATAATACCGCCGTTTCCAGGGTTTAAAACAGTTTGCAGTCGATTATTGAGATTGACGGCCCCAACAATCCCTTTGTGCATCGGTGTCAACACCTGAATGTCGTCAACGGCATCGAAGCCAAAACGCGACGAAATTCGCCTGTGGGCCAGTTCCAGAATAATGTCTAGAACCTTCTCAGGGTCATCTTGTTCGATAAAATAAAAATCATTCTGAGGGTCGGATATTTCAGATTGACTGACAAGCGGCAGTTCGCCTGCATTGATCCTATGGGCGTTGACGATAATGCGGCTGGCTTTGGCCTGGCGGAATATTTCGGTCAACTCGACAACTGCCACAGCACCGGATGCAATTAAATCGTTCAGTACATTACCGGCACCCACCGATGGCAGCTGGTTAACATCGCCCACGAAAATACAGCTGGCGGTTGCCGGCACCGCTTTCAGCAGATGGTGCATCAAAACCGTGTCGATCATGGAAGTTTCATCGATAATCAGCACTTCGCATTCAAGGGGGTTCTTTTCATTTCTTTGAAATCCGAGCTTATGGATGCTGTATTCGAGCAGGCGGTGGATCGTTTTGGCGGTAGATCCGGTCATTTCGCTCATGCGTTTGGCGGCTCGGCCGGTGGGTGCCGCCAGCATGATATTGATCTTCATTTGTGAAAATATTTTTAGAATCGCCTTTACAATGGTGGTTTTACCGGTACCCGGTCCTCCCGTGATGATCAGGACTTTATTCTCAAGAGCGTAGTGAATGGCATCTTTTTGATTTTGAGCCGGCTGAAAAGAAAGCTGCTTTTGGACCCATTCAATCGCTCGCTCAGCATCAACCGTACGTATCGATTTGGGCGTAGATAGTAATGCCTTCAATCGGTTGGCAATACCAGTTTCACACTGATAAAATCGGGTCAGGTAAACCGCCTTGTTGTTTTCTTTAAAGTCTTCAATGCCTTCATTAATATCTTCAATGACGATTTGCTTGTCTGCATTCAGGCTGCCGATGGCCTCAACGATGGGTTCGCGCCTTATGCCCAGAATGTCGCGGCAGCGTTCGATCAGCTGCTCGTACGGGAAAAATACATGTCCGTCCTCTGAAAGCTGATGCAGCGTATAAACAACGCCGGCTTCTACTCTTACGCGGGCGTCATTTGAAAACCCGAGTTCTTTGGCAATATTGTCGGCTTTTAGAAATCCAATGCCAAAAATATCGCTCGCTAGCCGGTATGGATTTTGTTTGACCACCGCAATCGAGCGATCCCCGTAACGTTTAAATATTTTGGTGGCATAGGTTGCACTGACACCATGGCTTTGCAAAAAGATCATTACATCGCGGATGTCCTTCTGCGCCTCCCAGGCTTTGGCAATATTGGCCAGGCTTTTTTTGCCGATACCTTTGACTTCTGCCAGACGGCCGATCTGATTCTCAATAACGTCCAAAGTTTTTTCGCCGAAACGTTCAACGATGCGCCCGGCCATAACCGGGCCCAGTCCCTTGATGAGGCCGGATCCTAAATATTTTTGAATGCCATGGGCGGTGGCCGGCACTTTGGTCTTAAACTGAGCCACTTTGAACTGCTCGCCGAATTTGGGATGAACGGCCCACTCACCCCGCATGTCGAGAATCTCACCCGGCATCGGTGACATCAGGTTACCGAGAACAGTGACCAGATCACGCTTGCCTTTGACTTTCACCTTGGCAATCGTAAAGCCGTTTTCTTCATTGGTAAAGGTGATTCTTTCTATTTGACCGGATAGATCGGTAAGCATTACGGGCGTCTATTTACAGGTTGCGAGTTAACATGGATGGAAATTCATTCAAAAAAACAGATTGCTTACAAGCTTCGCTATGGAGTGCTGGAGTAATGGAGTATTGGAGTACTGTTAGAATATTTGCAGTGTCAATCGCTCTAATCCAGCACTCCAACACTCCAGTCCGGCCTTCGTAGCCGAAGCTACTTCGGCGGAGTAGGCTACTCCAATACTCCTGTATCCTACCGGCACCATTCTGCAATTATTGATAAACATTGAATGCGTCTCGTTAGACCCATGGCGGCAGCCGTATCTCCGACTCGGGCAATGAATCCTGAATATAACACTTGATATCAATAACCGGTGTTCCATCAAAAGCATCAATGTCATCAATTTCGATCCGCCGATCCTTGATGGATATGAGTTTACATCGCGTCAACCCGATCAGGTTGGGTCGCAGAGGGGAATGGGTGCCAAATACGCCGGTCAGAGGATTTTTCTCATCTTTACGGGGATGCACTCTCAGGGTTTTACGCCGATCAGCGGTATCGTTTTCATGGAACCAAAAAAACACCAGGATGTGGGAAAATCCTTCCAGCCCCAGCAGCGCATCAGCATAAGGCTTATGGATGTCGATCCAGGCGGTCTCTTCTTTTTTCCTAACCACACCCACAGGTATTATCTGAAAAGATTCCGGCATTGTCGTTTTCCGATTTGAGAATCGGTTCAAAAGCGGAGCGTACACGCTAGTACGCGAGCATTGTGAACCGGATTACAACACAGCTATCGGATAAAAGATGAAGGTTTAGAAACCAGTTTTTAGTCTTGTTGGAGTTCTTTGATGTCTGCATAATAATCCAGCGCCAGCGGATTGCTGAGGGCATCCTTGTTGAGCACCTCCTGGCCCTGGATTACTTTTTTAACCGCCAGTTCCACCTTTTTCATGTTAAGCGTATAGGGAACATCCGGCACACTGAGAATTTTAGCAGGCACATGCCGTGGTGATGCATTCACACGGATGGTTTGTTTAATTTTATCCTTTAGGTCATCCGTCAGTTCGACACCTTCGGCCAACTTGACAAACAGAATCACCCGCACATCATTTTTCCAATCCTGACCCACCACGACACTGTCGGCGATTTCCGGCATTTGCTCCAGCTGCCGGTAAATTTCTGCGGTTCCGATGCGCACTCCGCCGGGATTAAGCGTCGCATCCGACCGGCCGAGCATGACAACACCGCCGCGTCGAGTAACGACCACAAAGTCACCATGGCGCCAAATGTTGGGGTACACATCAAAGTAAGCGTTATGATATTTTTTACCATCCGGATCGTCCCAGAAATAGATGGGCATCGACGGAAAGGGCTTGCAGCAGACCAGCTCCCCCTGCTCATCGATCAGCGTATTGCCCAGCTCATCAAATGCCCTTACATCCATGGCCAACCCCCGGCACTGAAGCTCGCCGGCATACACCGGAAGCATGGGATTGCCCAAGGCAAAACAGCCGTTTAGATCCGTCCCGCCGGAAATGGACGCCAGTTGCAAATCAGCCTTGACTTCCGCGTAAATAAAATCAAAGCCTTCAATCGACAGTGGTGAGCCGGTGGAAAGAACAGCACGCAACGGTGTTAAGTCATAGGTCTTGCCGGGCTTGACACCGGCATTCATCAGCGCTGCAATATAGCCCGCGCTGGTTCCAAAGACCGTTATGTTCTCATCCTGGGCCATTTCCCACAGTGCACCCGGGTGCGGGTAAAACGGATTGCCGTCAAACAGAACCAAGGTAGCCCCGACGCCCAGTGCGCAAGTCAGCCAATTCCACATCATCCAGCCGCAGGTGGTAAAATAAAAAATCGTATCATCACGCTGTAAATTGGTGTGCAGGATATGTTCTTTTAACTGATGCACCAGAATGCCGCCGGCACTTTGCACCATACATTTGGGCAAACCGGTGGTACCCGATGAATACATGATGTAAAGCGGATGCCCGAAAGGCAGCTGCTCAAATTCGATTTCCAGGCCGGATTCTGATGACCGGAAATCCTGATAATGAACGCCATTTTCTATGGCGCTGATATCAGCTTGCTGCTCGGTGTAAGGCACGACGACGACCTTCTCAATCGACGGCAATTCTTTAAGGATATTGGCGATGCGTTCTAAAGAGTCCAATTTTTTACCCTTAAAAGAATACCCGTTGGCGGTAAACAGCACTCTGGGCTGGATCTGTCCAAACCGATCCAGCACACCTTTGATGCCAAAATCCGGCGAACAGGATGACCAGGTGGCGCCCATGCTGGTGGCCGCCAGCATCGCAATTATGGATTCGGGCATATTGGGCATGAACCCCACCACCCGGTCTCCCGGCTGGATCCCCAGCTCTTTTAGCGATTTTGCCAAGCGCGCCACTTCATCATAAAGCTGAGCATAGGTCATGCGGATGGACGGCTGGTCTTCGCCTTTGAAAATCAACGCCACCTGATCATCCCGGTAGCGCAGCAGGTTTTCAGCAAAATTGAGTTTAGCCCCTGAAAACCATTTTGCGCCGGGCATTTTGGCAACGTCATCGATAACTTCATCATATGGTTTGGAATGGATGATGTCGGCAAAATCCCAGAAGGCCGTCCAGAAATCAGCAATATTTTCAATCGACCAGTCATAAAGAGGTCCGAATTCTGTAAAATTTTGATGGTAGGTTTCATTAATAAAGGTCATGAAACGATACATATTGGACTCTTTGATTTGCTCCTCGGTTGGTTTCCACAACAATTTCGCCATGACAACCCTCCCTATTATGGTGATGAATGCTCACGTGCTATTTACAAAATAATATTGTCCGCCTCTCATTAATTCACTAAGTGTTTACCTTTAATGCCATTCATTAGTCAAGAAAATGCCTTAAATATCCAATCCCTCAAAGGCTTTAATCCTTGAAGGTCGGCTATTTTTTAGATAACAGTAAACACAGTGGATAATCAATCGCCGATCAGCTTTAATTAATGGCTTTGCAAAACTGCATTAAAACTTGTACTTAGATTTTTCAGAGGAGAATAATTATGCAAATGATTGAACTGCGGTCCGACACAATGACCCAGCCGACGGCAGCCATGCGAAAGGCAATGGCGGAGGCAGAAGTGGGTGATGATGTCTTTGGTGAAGACCCGACGATAAACCGCCTGGAAGAAATGGCCGCTGATCGTTTAGGCAAGGAAACGGCCTTGTTTGTTTCAAGTGGCACGATGGCCAATTTGGTCAGCCAGCTGGCCCACTGTGGTCGTGGCGATGAAATCATCCTGGGCAGCCACGCCCACACCTTCTTTTACGAGCAGGGCGGATCGGCGGCGGTGGGCAGCTTGCATCCCCGCACGGTTCCCAACCAGCCGGACGGTAAAATGGCGCTTGAAGATATCGAGGCAGCTATCCGCGGTGACAATGTTCATTTCCCCAGAAGCCGGCTCATTTTGTTAGAAAATACCCACAATATCTGTAATGGCTGCCCTCTTGAAATTGATTACATGCAAGCAGTCGGTGATATTGCCCGGCGCCACCAATTAAAAATCCACGTTGATGGAGCTCGATTTTTCAATGCTGCTGTCGCACTTGGCGTAGCGCCCAAAGATTTGGCTGCCGAAGCCGACTCCGTCTCCTTTTGCCTAAGCAAAGGTCTGGCAGCACCGGTGGGATCGATGGTTTGCGGCACGCAGGCGTTTATCAATGAAGCCCGACGCGCACGCAAGTTGCTCGGCGGTGGTATGCGACAGGCTGGCATATTGGCTGCCGCCGGAATTGTCTCCCTCAATGAAATGGTGGAACGGCTGGCAGATGATCATGCCAATGCAAAAAAGCTGGCCGCCGGTCTGGCAGAAATACAGGGCCTATTCATCGAGCCGGACAGGATTCGAACCAATATCGTATTTTTTGAATTGAAAAGTGAGAAGATGACCGCAGCGCAATTCACCCAGCAAATCAATGCCGAAGGACTTCGCATGCTGCCGGTCGCTGCCCAGAGGGTGCGGGCTGTCACGCATTATCACATTACTTCCAAAGATATCGACCAGGCTCTGGCTGTTGTTTCAAAGGTGATGAAATAAAAACGGTTTGCCGGTTGGCCAGTTGAGCCGGTTAAGCCCGTGAAAATGGAAACCGTCCGTTATTCTTTTTTTTACCGGCTAACGGGGCAACGGGCTCA
>Ga0209536_100011746_pt1 | contig 12797 bp, 7 predicted proteins | sample DeeMarSeWOR28_12_FD_187461 | JGI IMG/M metagenome (GOLD analysis project Ga0209536, IMG submission 187461) | Marine sediment microbial communities from White Oak River estuary, North Carolina - WOR-2-8_12 (SPAdes) (version 2) | ecosystem: Environmental > Aquatic > Marine > Intertidal zone >...
TTCAAAGTCAAAGGTCGAATGTCGAACGTCCAGAACCCAGAACTCAGAACTTAGAACCCGGAACTCTTAATTAGTGAAGAGGGCGAACACAAGGTTCGCCCCTACTGTTAACTCAGAACTCAGAACTTAGAACTCAGAACTTAGAACTCAGAACTGATTTGGAGGGCATGAAATTGTTCAAGAAATGTCGGATCCCCGCAATTCTATTCGTTATCGGAACCCTCAGCGTCTGCCCGGCGGCTTTCTCTATCGGTCAGGATCGTTATGTCCAGGATGTTGCCGGAGAAGGCAGTTTTCCCATCGTGCAGTCCGGGAAGGCTGCCGTGATTTACACGGATCCTGCAGACTGGCCCGGAGTTATTCGGGCGGCCGGGGATCTTCAGTCCGACATCGTCCGCGTTACCGATGTAAAACCCGTCATCGTTTCCGATTCCAACGACCTTTCCGGCAACGCGATTATTATCGGGACATTGGGCAAATGCCTCATAATCGATGAATTGGTCAAAGCCGGTAAAATCGACGTCAGCCGCATTTCAGGGAAATGGGAAACATTTTTTCTCGAGGTCGTCAGCAATCCACTGCCCGATGTTCCCAAGGCCCTGATCATTGTCGGGAGCGACAAGCGTGGGACCATTTACGGTATTTACGATTTGTCGGAACAGATGGGAATCTCCCCCCTTTACTGGTGGGCGGATGTTCCGGCGCGGCATAAGGACGAGATCTATGTCAAGCCGGGTAAATACCGGCAGGGACCTCCATCCGTGAAATATCGGGGTATTTTTATTAACGACGAAGCTCCCGATCTGAGCAACTGGGTTCGCGAAAAATTCGGCACCGTGCCCGTTTCTGAGGATCCGCCGATTCCCGAAGGGGTTGCAAACTACAACAGCAAATTTTACGCAAGGATATTTGAATTTATTCTCCGCATCAAGGGCAACTATCTCTGGCCGGCAATGTGGAATAATGCCTTCAACGAGGACGATCCGGAAAATCCAAAACTGGCCGACGAGTACGGCATCGTCATGGGAACGACCCATCAGGAGCCTATGCTTCGCGCCCAGAAGGAGTGGGACCGGCGCTATCGGGACACTCTGGGGAGCTGGAACTACTACAAGAACCCGGATGTTCTGCAGAATTTCTGGAGGGAAGGGATCCGGCGCAATAAGAAATTTGAGAGCATCCTCACCCTCGGGTTGCGAGGGGCGAACGACACGCCCATGATCCCGGGCGGGACGGTGGCTCAAAGCGTGGAACTGCTGGAAGAGATTGTGCGTGTTCAACGGGAAATGATCGCTGAAGAGATCAATCCTGATGTAACGAAGGTGCCGCAGCTGTGGTGCCTCTACAAAGAGGTCCAGGAATATTACAGTGCGGGTCTGCGCGTTCCGGATGATGTAACGCTGCTGTGGTCCGACGACAACTGGGGCAACCTTCGAAGGCTTCCAACGGAAGCCGAGCGCAGTCGCTCCGGGGGAGCGGGAATCTACTATCACTTCGATTATGTCGGCGGTCCCAGAAATTACAAATGGATCAATACCGTCTCCATTCCCAAGGTCCTGGAACAGATGACCCTTGCGAAAGCGTACGGTGCCGACAGGATCTGGATTGTCAATGTCGGTCATTTCAAGCATGTGCTTTTCCCGACTGAATTCTTCATGAACATGGCCTGGAATACCGACCGGTGGGCAAACCGGAATATCGGCAGCTACACACGGATGTTTGCGGAACGGGAATTCGGGCCCGAATATGCCGAAGAGATAGCGGATATTATCGAGAAGTATACGAAATACAATGCGCGCCGGAAGCCCGAGCTGCTTGCTCCAACGACCTATGCTTTGAACGATTATCTGGAGGCGGATCGTGTTGTTGCCGACTTCCGGGATATTGTATCGAGAGCCGAAGTCATTAACCGCAAGTTGCCCGAAGTAGCCCGGGATGCGTTTTACGAACTAGTGCTGTTTCCGGCTAAAGCCTGTGCGCAGGTGAATGAACTTTATGTAACGGCGGGTAAAAACGCCCGGTATGCAAAACAGGGCCGTGCAGCGACGAACGACCTGGCGGACCTGGTTGAGGAACTGTTTCAGGCGGATGCCGATCTGATGGATCATTACAACAATACGTTTGCAGAGGGGAAGTGGCGCCATTTTATGGACCAGGTCCACATCGGTTATACGATCTGGCAGGATCCCCCGCAGAACGTCATGCCGCGGGTTTCCAGGATAGAACTGCCTGAAGAGGCTTCCATGGGAATATCGGTGGAAGGATCCTCTTCGGTGTGGCCGGGTGCGTCTGAAAAACCGGTCCTTCCGGTATTCGATCCTTTCAACCGACAGCGGCGATATGTCGATGTTTTCAACCGGGGAGGCGAATCTTTTACCTATGCGATTGAAGCCGGTGCTCCATGGATCGTTTTAAGCAGTTTGGGCGGTGTGGTCACGAAGGAAGAAAGGATCTGGATTTCGGTGAACTGGGACCGGGTTCCAAAGGACGCTCAAAATGGGATTGTCAAAATCTCCCGGCCCGGACGCGAGAGCGTCGAAATTGAAGTTCCTATATTCAATACGAATCTTGTAACACGAGATACTCTGAAAGGCTTTGTTGAAGGAGAAGGGTTTGTTTCCATCGAGGCGGAACATTACACAAGAAATATTCCGTCGCCTCAGGCTCGATGGGAGAAGATTGAAGGGTATGGCCGCACCCTGTCCGCCATGACGATTATGCCGGTGACGGCAGCCAGCGTTACCCCTCCGTCGGAATCTCCCCGTCTCGAATATAAAATACACCTGTTTACTCCCGGGAAGGTATCTGTCCTTGCGACGTTCGCCCCCTCGCTGAACTTCAATCCGGACCGCGGAGTGCGCTACGCGGTGTCCTTCGACGATGAAACGCCGCAGATTGTGGATATTTTGCCGCAGGATTTTGACGCCCGGAACGGGAACAGGGAATGGGAGGATTCCGTAAGGAATTCGGCCCGGACGATCCAATCGGAACACACATTGTCGGATGCAGGGTATCACACTCTGAAGATCTGGATGGTTGATCCCGGAGTTGTCCTGGAAAAGCTGGTTGTGGACCTCGGCGGCATGAAACCAAGCTATCTCGGACCACCGGAGAGCTATTTTCAAAACCCGACTGTTTCATCGGTGAAGAACGCAAAGGACCAGCGTATTATTCCGTAAGCAGAAGGCTTGGCAGCGGAATGTAAATTGAATCCGGCTACGGGTTGCCGTATCATTCAGGGCGAAATGGACAATAGCGAATTGAGGGAGGTGTTTTCAAGTGGGATCTAAACCGATAGTGAGAATTATTATTGCCATATGCCTGTGTCTGGCAGGTGCCTTTGTCTCCGGAGTTCTTTTGGCAGGACACTACGGAGAGACCTGGGCTGAAACGGCGGTGAAAGACGCTTGCAGCGATGACCCCCTGGAGGATGGTTGCGAGAAAGTTGAGCAAAGTGAGTGGTCTTCATTTGCAGGCATACCGGTAGCGGCATACGGCCTGGTGTTTTACCTGTCGCTTTTTGCACTGCTCATTCTGTCTCTTTTCGCTTCATCCGGTTTGCGCAATGCCCTCGCGGGAATTGCCCTGATCATACTGGCGATCGGCATTCTCACGGATATCTACCTCCTCGGCGTGCAAGCGTTTTTAATACATGCATACTGTAAGGTTTGCATCTTCACATATGTGCTCAGCGCCGGGGCGTTCCTCGCAATCTTTCCCGCCCGCCGGGCCATTCGGGGCATCCTGGCTTCAGCAGCCAACCAGGAAGGGCGGCTGGCGCTGGCAGGCTGGGTCCTGGGGACTCTTGCGTTTACGGCATTCGTTTGGGGAATCGATGCCACGCTGAATGCCAGATCCTTGTTCCGTGAGGCAACCATGCTTTTCAATCCGGGCGGATAGGAATTATGAACACTGCCTGGTCTGCGGCACCATGAGAAGCGGGTTCGTCACCGCCAGAATCCGCGGTAAAATGTTACGGAGGATGTTGCGCAGGCGATTTGATTTTTTTGCTCCAAGGATTTACAGATATTATACTAATTCTATTGATCTGTGCGCTCCGCCACCCGGGTAGGGTGGACGGACCTTTTTAGATAGGCACAAAGGAATACTATAGAAGCGAGCAATCAGATGAGCGAATCCAAAGAAAAATCGATGCTGTCGATTGTAGATCGAATGGTTGAAGCGAGCCGGCAACTGTCCTTTCATCCAAAGGCGCCGGAAAACTGCAAGATAGAGCTGCCTTCCCGAAGTAATTGTGTCGATATCATGCACCAGCTCCGTTCCGTTCTTTTCCCGGGTTACTTCCAGCTGTTTGAATACAGTGAGGAGCGCATCGGCTTCCATGTTGGAGCCATGATGGATCGCATAGCCATCAATTTACAGGAACAGGTGCGCAGGGGATTCTGCTTCAACTGCGACAATGAGGGAGACTTTCAAAGTTGCACTGTTCGGGCGGAAAAGATCACCGATGATTTTCTTGAGCGGATTCCCGATATCATGCTCATGCTCTGTGAGGACGTTCAGGCAGCGTATGAAGGGGATCCAGCTGCGAAAAGCCCGGCTGAAACAATTTTTTGCTATCCGGGAATTTTTGCGATCACCAACCACAGGATTGCCCATGAACTTTATAAGCTGGGAGTGCCGGTGATCCCTCGAATCATCGGCGAGAATGCCCATAATGTGACAGGAATAGATATCCATCCCGGTGCGAGAATCGGGAAACGGTTTTTCATCGATCACGGGACAGGGGTTGTCATCGGAGAAACGACGATTATTGGAGATCGCGTACGCATTTATCAGGGTGTGACTCTGGGAGCCAAGAGTTTTCCTCTTGATGAGAACGGGAATCCCATCAAGGGAGTGGATCGCCACCCCATTATTGAAGATGATGTCGTCATTTATGCGGGCGCAACAATCCTAGGCCGAATTACGGTTGGCGCTCGATCGGTTATCGGCGGCAATGTATGGCTGACCCAGAGCGTCCCCCCTGACAGCGCCGTCTCCCAGGGCAAGGAACCTCAAAAATAATCTAAAGTCGAAGGTCGAACGTCTAAAAAAAACGTTCACAAGTTCGCAGGTTCCAGGTTCACAAGTTCAAGGTCGAACATCGAAAGTCCAGAACTCAGAACTCAGAACTCAGAACTCTTAATTAGTGAAGAGGGCGAACACAAGGTTCGCCCCTACTGGATCTCCACCCTCCACTTCAAACTCAAAACTATCAACCATCAACTGTTAACTGTTAACTATTAACTTTAAACTCAGAACTCAGAACTCAGAACTCAGAACTTAGAACTATTAACTCCTTACCACTTCCCCTTCACCATTGAAATCCGACTCGAGAACCTCCGGACGCTGTTCCTGCAGTCCGTACAGCTTCGCATAAAATCCGCCGGGTTTCTTTATAAGCTGATCGTGGGTGCCGGATTCGACAATGCGATGGTTGTGGAGGACAAATACCTGATCCGCATTGCGGATTGTCGAGAGGCGGTGTGCGATAATGAAACTGGTTCTTCCTTTCATCAAGCGGATCAATCCTTCCTGGATGTGCGCCTCCGTCATGCTGTCGACGCTGGATGTCGCTTCATCCAGAATCAGGATGCGCGGATCGGCCAGAATGGCTCGCGCAATCCCGAGAAGCTGCCGCTGTCCCTGGGAAAGGTTATTCCCGCGTTCGGATAAAACAGTGTCGTAGCCATCGGGAAGGCGAGAGATAAAATAATGGGCATTGGCCGTCTTCGCTGCGGAGATTAACTCGTCGTCCGTTGCATCCGGGTAGGCATAAAGAAGGTTTTCGCGGATGGAGGCGGCAAAGAAAAAAGGCTCCTGCAACACGACTCCCATTGAAGTTCGCAGGTCGTTCACTTTAATGTTCCGAATGTCGTTGCCGTCGAGGGCGATACATCCTTCCTTTACGTCGTAGAAGCGGCTCAACAGGTTGATAAGGGTTGTCTTGCCGGCGCCCGTGGGACCGACAACGGCAATGACCTGGCCGGGATGGGTTTTAAAATGAATATCTTCCAGCACGGTTTTACCTTCTTCATAGGAGAATCCGACATGGTTGAACTCCACCTTGCCTTGAATGTCCGGCAACGGAAGGGCGTCGGCTTTTTCTGCAACCTCGGGCTTCATGTCCATCATTTCGAAAAGACGTTCCACTCCTGCCATAGCCGATTGCAGCATACTGTAAACCTGGGTGATCTGGCGCAGCGGCTCGAAGAAGCGCTGGGAATATAAAATAAACGCTGTCAGGAGGCCGATGGAGACGCTGCCGCCGGCTGCATCTGCCGCATCCGTGCGCAGTGCAAAATATCCGCCGACGCCGACAATCAGGCATAGGGTCAGGGATGTTATGAAATTCATCAGGGGCATGAAGGCATAGGAAGTTAGTTCAGCCTTTATGCCGACGCGTTGATTTTTATCGTTTATGGCTTCGAACTTGCTGAACTCCGCCTCCTCTCTGCGAAACGTTTTGATGACTCGAACTCCTGAAACCGATTCCTCAATATTGGCGGTCAATCGGCCCACCCATTCCTGGTTCGAGCGGAACGCCGAACGGATTTTTTTCCCGATAATCCCGGTCAAAATCGCCATGATCGGGACCACGGCAAGGACGACAAGCGAAAGGGGAATGGAAAGAATCAACATGGCGACAAGGATGGTTCCCATGGAAAGAAATCCTCCAACCAGACTGGAGAATCCGTTGTTCAGCGCATTGAAGATCATTTCAATGTCGTTCGTCATACGGCTGATGAAATCTCCAATGCCCCGCTTGTCGAAAGATCCCATCGAGAGAGTCTGGACATGAGCGAAGGAATCGGCCCGCAACCGGTATACAATTTTGTTGGAAAGACGTGTCAACAGGATTCCCGAGGCGGCGTCCGCAATCCAGGCTCCTACAATAGTGGCGAGTATGATCTTCATCCGGAATACGAAATCCACAAGGTTCATGGACAGTTCAAGATCCTGTTTGATAGCTTCTCCGATCAGCGCCGGTCCGAGAGTCCTGAGCACGGTCCCGGCAGCGATAAATACGGTTACGGTGAGGATCAAATAACGGTACGCCCCGAAATAACGCACAAACCGCCGGAATGCCCTTCGAAAGTCCTTCGGCGTTTCTATCGGTGTGGCGAGCATTGCTCCCGGGCCGCGCTGGGGCCTGGGCCTTTTCCCTCCGAAGGGACGGGCAGGGGCACGCGGATTCTTTACCGGAGTTCTTGTATTTCTCATGCCGTCGATATCCTTTGAGCGGATCCCGATTGTGTTTCATAAATGGTGCGATACGTTTCGCTGGATTGCAGCAGGCTGTTGTGCTTTCCGATGGCCGTGATACGGCCGTTTTCCATAACCGCTATCCGATCCGCCTCGCGAATCGTTTGTATCTTCTGGCTGATGATAAGGGTCGTGCGGTTCTTAAATTCCCGATACAGGGCTTCAATGATGCGTTTTTCCGTTGCCAGATCGAGCGAAGATGTTACGTCATCCAGTATGATCACGTCCGGATCGGCAGCGACAGCCCGGGCTATGGCGACCCGCTGGCGCTGGCCTCCCGAAAGCCCGGCGCCCCGTTCTCCAACAAGAGCTTCCCACCCTTCCGGTTTCTCATTGATAAATTCTGATGCGCATGCGATTTCAGCGGCCTGCTCCAGATAGGACGGATCTGCATCCTGCGCACTGTAGGTAATGTTGTCTCGAATCGTTCCGCTGAAGAGGACCGTTTCCTGAAGCACGATTGCAATACGGGTTCTCAGGGTGTCGAATGCAATATCCTGCACATTGACGTCATCGACCAGGATGCTGCCCTCTTCGGGATCGTAGAGTCTGGGAATCAGATTCACCAGGCTGGATTTTCCGGATCCCGTTGCCCCGATGATGCCCAGTTTTTCGCCGGGTTGAACGGTCAAATTGATGTTGTTCAGGGCTTTTTCTCCCTGTCCGTAACGGAAGGAGACATCACGGAATTCAATTTTGCCTTTAAGTTTCGTGAGGTTCACGGCATTCGGGATTTCCTCGATGCTTGGCTTTTCATGAAAGAGCGCATCCAGACGGAGCGCTGATGCCATGGCCATACTGATAAAATTCAATACCATGCCGAGCATTAATAGAGGAAACATGGCCATGGCGGCATAGTTGTTGAAGGCTACCAGCTTGCCGAGCGTGAGGTTCCCGTTCATCCCGGAAGTAAAATCGGAGATAATCGTTGAACCTCCGGACCAGATTACGACCAGTGTGGCCAGCTGTGCGAATAAGAAAAAGAGCGGAAAGAACAGAGCTAATTTGTATCCGACATTCAGACTGATGGCGTACAGGTTCTTATTGCGGATCCCGAATTTGGCCAGCTCCTGGACCTGTCGCGCAAAAGCGCGCACAACCTTGGCGCCGGCGAGATTTTCCTGAAGAGTGTTGTTCAGCTCGTCCAGCGCGGTCCTGGCTTTCATGAATAACGGGCGTATTAAAGTTGCGACTATGAAGAATAATACAAGGACCAGAGGCATAAAAACGGCCATAATGCTTGCGAGACCGGGATCTCTTAGGTACATCGCGATGACCGTTCCCACGATCATGATGATCGATTGAATGATGATAAACAGACCCATGCGGACAAACATCCGAACGGTGTTCACATCTGAGTTCAGCCGGACCATAATCTCGCCCGTACGCCAGCGGTCCAGGTTTTCAAAAGAAAAGCTCATGACTTTGCGATACAGCGCGTTGCGCATTGCGTAGCCCATGGCCTGGGACGACTTAATCAACATGTAGCCCGAAGCCAGGCGGAGGCTTTCCGCCAGCAGTGCAGCAACAAGGATGCCGGCGGCTCCCCACAAGATTGCGGTGGCGCTGCCCGCTTCAATCCCCCGATCGATGGCATATTCGATCATGAGGGGCTGAACCAGTGCGAGACCGGTGGATGCCAGCAGAAAAATTAAGGAAACGGTGAGGATCCCTTCCGATTTATGCAGGAAACGAAAAAGCCTTAAAAGAGCGACCATCAAACCTCCAGCCCTTCAGACTAATACAAGAGTCGTCAAGTGTAAAACAAACAGTCGGCAGGAATTTGAAGTTAACAGTTAACAGTTGATAGTTAACAGTTGACAACATGGAGCCATCAGACCTCCCAAACTCCAAACTTCAAACTGTTTTGACTCAAAACTCTTAATTAGTGAAGAGGGCGAACACAAAGTTCGCCCCTACTGTTAACCCAGAACCCAGAACTCAGAACTCTTAGTGAAGAGGGCGAACACAAGGTTCGCCCCTACTGTTAACCCAGAACCCAGAACCCAGAACCCAGAACTCAGAACTCTTAGTGAAGAGGGCGAACACAAGGTTCGCCCCTACTGTTAACTCAGAACTCAGAACTCAGAACTCTTAGTGAAGAGGGCGAACACAAGGTTCGCCCCTACTGTTAACCCAGAACTCAGAACTCAGAACTAAATAATCAAAATCATTCCACCTGAAAAAGGTATTCTGTAGTACAATCCCTCTTATCAGCAACGTTAACCCACGTGAGAAATACGGGTTAAATTTCCTTATTGTGAGGCGACAATATGGCAGACCTAGATGGCAGCAATGGATTGAGAAAGGAATTTAAGGCTGTCGGTCGGGCAAATGTTCCCGGCAGGCTATCGTATTCCATGGCGACCGGAATGGCCAAATTCGGCAGTGACGCTGTCGTACCCGATATACTCCACGCCAAATACCTTAGGAGCCCCTACGGCCGTGTCAGAATAAAGAGTATGAATATCAACAAGGCGAAGGCGCTTCCCGGCGTGGTGGATATTGTTACCTGGGACGATCCGGAAGTCCAGGCAATAAGTGGAGCCCGGGAATCCCTGATCCCCAATGATGCCGAGACCGAAAACCAGGAGATTGGCGCCGTGGTCGTGGCTGAAACCCCGGAAATTTGTGATGAGGCACTGAAACTGCTTGAAGTCGAGTGGGAGGTGCTGCCGACCATCGTCGACGCGCTGGATGGTCTGAAACCGGGTGCTCCGGTCATTCGACACGAGACCAGAAAACTTCCACCCGCTACGGTCGGGGATGTGGAGGCCGGTTTCAGGGAGGCGGACCACGTCGTCGAATTCGACTGGACGCTATCCCGCAGGGCTTCTCATCCGCCGAATCCCAACGGAAGCGTCGCGTGGTGGGCGCAGGATCCCTGGGGTGTCGACGGAGATACCCTGTACATTGAAGGCATATGCCCCACATGGGGGTCGTTTGAGCTGCGCCCCATGTACAATGTCACCTACGACAAGCTCTATCGAAAAACCCTGTTCCAGGGGGGCAAGTACTGCGACTGGATGCACCGGCGTTCCCAGATGGTGACGCCTCTTCTGGCAAGAAGAACGGGACGACCGGTCCGGTGTGTGAATGAAAGGGAGCACGATTACTATCCGGCGGGCCAGCAGCGTGTTGCGCACGTAAAATTCGGATTCACGAGCGATGGTTTGATCACGGCGGTCGAAGAGAGCGTCATAAATGATGCCGGATCCCCGCGCGAGCGTGCTTTCGCATGGGGAGGCTCACTTGCATTCAGTCCTTTCAATACCACCCGATGCGTCAATTTAAAGAGCAGTTCCCAATCCGTTTTCACCAATTCGGGCTGGAATACGGGCACCCAGACCTCCCCCACTGACTGGGATGCCATGACCATCGCGGAGCAGCACATAGCGGAAAAACTCGGCATGGACGTAACCGATGTTGCGCTCAAAAACGTCCACGGTCCTTCGTCCCAACAGGATCCCGGAGTGCCACCCGGCCTGAAGATGTGCATAGAAAAGGGCAAAGAAATCATGAACTGGCAGTGGCATCCGGCCGGCACCAAGAAACTCCCGGACGGCAGAATGCATGGATACGGCTTCCGTTACGCCCAGTCTCCCCGACACGCCCAACAGCCATACACGGCAACGGTAACGATTCAGGCGGACAACAAGGTATACATCCCTCTCAAGGGGCCTTGGATGGGCGTTTATGCTGCGGAGGCCTGCGCACTGGTTGTCGCCGAGGAGTTGGGAGCCAAAGTCGAGGACGTGATTCTCAGTTACGATGAAAAGCACATTTTTACACCGGTCGGTGGAGGCAGCGACGGCACGACCGCCTCCGCCTGGGTCATGAAGGAAGCGGCCGTGGAATGCAAAAAACGGCTTCTGGAGCTGGCCGCTCAATCCAGCGCGTTCGGTGGCGGAGGGCGTGGATTCGGAACGGCCAAACCAAAAGGGCCCAGTATCCGCCCGGAAGATCTCGACACAAAGGATACCATGGTCTACCTGAAGTCGGATCCGAGCAAAGCCTTTCCCTTCGGGAAGTTTATCGGCGACGAAGGATTCGGCGATCACGATCTGGATATCGCCGCGACCTACTTTGGAAGGCCGCCTGAGACGACATGGCATAGAGGTGGGCACATCCTCGACGTCATGAATGCGAGTTTCTGCGAAGTGGCGGTGGATATGGAAACAGGCGAAACGGAGGTGCTCAAATATGTTGTGGTCTGCGATCCCGGCAAAGTGCTGCGGATGACTTCGTTTGAGGGGCAGCTGCACCAGGCGATGTTCTTCAGCCATGGCGGGCTGATGGAGGAATTCATCTACGACAAGGCGACCGGTGTAAAACTCAGCACGAACATGTTCGAATACAAAAAACCCACGATTCTGGACTTCGGGCCGATAGAAACCGGCGCGGTGGAAAGCCGGAGCGGAAACGCCTGCTACGGGGCATCGGGAATCAGCCACTGTATGGCGACCCTGCAGCTTCCCATCTGCGCAATCGCCAATGCCATTGGAAAGTGGGTGGAAGCCCCGGCAACTCCGAACAGGGTGCTGAAAGCACTGGGGAAGTGCTGACCGGGAGCACATTTTGCGCCTAATTAGATTAGGGGGTATCCTGTTTTTTTTAATAGGATGCCCCTTTTGCTTTTAAACTAAAGCGTTCGGACAAAGTTCTCTTCCCGCTCCTGGCTTTTTTCCCCGCCTTTCTGTGAGAGTGTCAATGAAATCCTGTTTCAACAAAAAAGAGGCGAGTCTTTAATTGTATTTGATACTTTTCGATATTGACGGCACTCTGATTTCTACAGACGGCGCAGGAATGCGCGCGTTTCGAAGTGCAATGTATGATGTCTTCGGTATTCGGGTCGAAAAAGGGATCGTCAGCCCGGATGGTAAGACGGATCCTTTGATTTTAAAGGAGGTATTGCAATATTATGGATCGCTTGGCCTGTCCAGTGATTACTCGCGGAACAAGGTATTCGCTAAATATCTTGAATATCTGAAAAGTGAAATGATGCAGGCGCAGGAATCCGGCCGTGTACAAATCCTTCCCGGAGTGAAAAATCTGTTGGATGCACTGGAATCCCAGGCAGATTTCGAAGTCGGCCTGGCAACGGGAAATCTTAAAGATGGAGCCAGAATAAAGCTGGAGCATGCCGGGCTGGACGGATATTTTCATTTCGGCGGATTCGGTTCCGACTCGGAAGATAGAACTGTGTTGATAAAAATCGGCATCCAACGCGGTATTGAGCATGTATCACCGGCGGCTGTTCACGGATCCTTTGTTATCGGTGATACTCCCTTTGATGTTGAACATGGCCGCGCTGCGGGTGCAGTGCAAGTGAGCGGTCCCCACTGCACTACGCGGAGATTGCACACCTGCACCCCCGGTACCGCGCCGCCGTGCGGGCCAGGTGTGCGCGCAGGCACACGTGTCACCGCCTGCAGCAGCTCGCAATGACAGACTCAATGCCGACCTTGCGGCAGCTATGCTTTATAGGGTCACGACCTGGCCTGTTTCCCAGGACTCGATCGCTGCCT
>Ga0209536_100011747_pt1 | contig 12797 bp, 13 predicted proteins | sample DeeMarSeWOR28_12_FD_187461 | JGI IMG/M metagenome (GOLD analysis project Ga0209536, IMG submission 187461) | Marine sediment microbial communities from White Oak River estuary, North Carolina - WOR-2-8_12 (SPAdes) (version 2) | ecosystem: Environmental > Aquatic > Marine > Intertidal zone >...
TCGCTTCGATTTCCCCGACCACCTCTTCAGCTGCGGCCTGGTCGGTTACGTCCAGCACAAACGGCAGCACGGCCGGGTTTTCAGACTTCATGTGATCGAGGTCTTCGCCGCTGCGCGACGATGCGGCAACAAGGGTACCGCCGGCCCTGGCAAGCTGCATGGCGAGGGCACGGCCAATGCCCTGACTGGCGCCGGTGACCCAAACCGTTTGCCAGGCAGAAATCACAGCCCGGCCTTTATGCTGCAGTTGCTGCACTGGTAACGGATGGTCGAGCCGTCGCCCGCGGTAAAGCTCATGGCAAGCCAGCGGCCTGCCCGGTCATACCAGGACAGCAGCCGCAGCTGTCCATCGTAGCGATAGCGTGTTGCCGGCAGGCTGCTGTCCGCGAGTTGCAGGGTCTCTTCCCCTTCGTTGTGAATGGTCACGCTGTTGATTTCTCCGGTCAGGGTATTGAGCACACTCTCCTGCCCCAGCGCAGCGATGTTCCAGTGGTTGGTCGGATACACCGGCATCTCGAGGGAGCGTTCTGTCTCGCCGTCCGACCAGACAAACCGGTCACCCTGGCGCCGGCCCTCGAGCCTGACCTGCTCACCATCGTCATCAACCCCGGCCACCAGTTGCAACAGGCCAGCCTCATCCCAGATTTCATGTGCATCATAATGGAAACGGTATACCTCGAAGCCCAGCAGCCGGATACTGATGCGCGTGCGGGCCTCGACGACAACAAGGTTGTCTTGCCGTATGCGGCTGACGGTATGGGTTCCAATCGGCCTGTCTTCGCGGTAGATGTCGAACTGCCTGAGTTCAGCTCCGCTCCCTGGCTCCCGGGCAGGCGTTGACCACGCTGTCTGGCAGACAGCGGACAGCAATATGGCGAAGAGCAGATGACGTGAACGTCTGGCAACAGGCTGCAGGTGCATGATTCGCTCCACTGGCCCGCGGAACAGGCCTGGACCTTCATGCTGAATACGCCCGGGCGGCCCGGGCGGATCTCTGCAACGAAACCGCTTCAAGTCCCATGGCGTATTAGCGATACAATGGATAGGGCCTCAAGCGGGTTGGCCGTCGCGCCTGTACCGGGCCTCGGAACAGCCCCGACAATGGATTTATTAATTCAACACTTACATAAACTTGCAGGATATACCTAATGCATAACCAAGCAACAGGCAAGCCGCAACTGGCGCCGTCCGGCGACGTGGTGCCCGGCGTCGACAGCGCCCTGGCCCGTCTCGGCGAGATCATTCTCGGCAAGGACCAGCAGCTGCAGCTGGCGATGGCCTGCCTGCTGGCCCGCGGTCACCTGCTGATCGAGGACCTGCCGGGCGTGGGCAAGACCACGCTGGCGCATGCCCTGGCCGGTGTACTCGGCCTGCACTACCAGCGCATCCAGTTCACCAGCGACCTGCTGCCGGCCGACATCCTGGGTATCTCGATATACAGCCGCGACTCCGGTGGCTTCCAGTTCCATCCCGGGCCGGTGTTTTCCAACATCGTGCTGGCGGACGAGATCAACCGCGCCACCCCCAAGACCCAGAGCGCCCTGCTGGAAGCCATGGAGGAACGCCAGGTCACGGTGGAGGGCGAGACACGCCCGCTGGATGAGCCGTTCTTCGTCATAGCCACGCAGAACCCGGCGCACCAGGTCGGCACCTTCCCGCTGCCGGAATCGCAACTCGACCGCTTCATGATGCGCATCGAGCTCGGCTATCCCGATGCCGCGTCCGAACGCCGGCTGCTTGCAGGCGATGACCGGCGCACACTGCTGGCCGGCGTCAAGCCGGTCATGACACCGGACGACCTGATGCAGCTGCAGGCGCAGGTCGACCGGGTGCATACCTCCGATGCCATACTGGATTACCTGCAGGGGCTGCTGGCATTCAGCCGCCAGGCAACGCACTGGCGCAACGGCCTGTCGCCACGCGCCGGCCTGGCACTGCTGCATTGCGCCCGCGCCCGGGCCTTCCTGGAAGGCCGGGACCTGGTTCTGCCTGAAGACGTGCAGACCGTACTGCCGGCCGTTGCGGGGCATCGCCTGCAGCCGGCCGACGACCATAGCGGTGCGCAGACGGATGCCGGGCGCGTGCGCGAACTCTTCGAGTCGGTAGCGTTACCCTGAACCGACACCTTGCCGGCTGACGCGTCAACAACTCTCCCGGTTTGCGCTGCGCGTGCCGGCGCACAGAACCTGACATGCAGACACTGACCTTTCGCCAGCGCCTCAGCCTGGCCCGCTTCCTGCGGGGACTCGGTCCCGAGGGTGGCCCGGTACAGCTGGACCGTTCACGCATCTTCATCCTGCCATCGTCGACCGGCATGCTGTTCGCCATGGTCCTGCTGGTCATGCTGCTGGGCGCAATCAACTACGCCAATAACATGGGCTACATGTTCACCTTTCTGCTCGGCAGTATGGCGCTGGTGTCGATACTGCACAGCTACCGCAACCTGGCGCAGCTGCAGTTTGCCGCCGGGCGGGCCGAGCCGGTGTTCGCCGGCGAACGGGCCGCCTTCGAGATCCAGATCGGCAACCCGGGCGAGCGGGCGCGCCATGTCATCGATCTCGAACTGCAGGGCCAGGCACCGGTCACCGTGGATGTCGCGGCCGGGCAAACGACACGCGTAACCCTGTACAGGCCAACCGTGCGGCGAGGCCGGCTTGCGCCGGGCCGTATCCGGGTCAGCTCGGTGTACCCGCTCAGCCTGTTTCGTGCCTGGGCCAATGTGGAACTGGACATGAACTGCCTGGTGTACCCGCAGCCCGGCCCGCCGCGCAGCATCCCGCCGCATGCCGTCTACCGGCCGAACCAGACCGGTGACAAGGGCCGGGGTGTTGATGACTTTGCCGGCTTCCGGCCCTATCGTCCCGGCGACTCGCCGCGGCACCTGTTCTGGAAGGCGGTCGCGCGAGACCAGCCATTGCTGGTAAAGCAGTTTGGCGGTGACCGCGCCGACGAGCTCTGGCTGGACTGGAACGACCTGCCGGACCTGCCGGTCGAAGAGCGCCTTGGCCAGTTGTGCCGCTGGGTACTCGATGCGGACCGTGAACAGCTGCGCTACGGCCTGCGCCTGCCCGGCACCGAGCAGCCCATCAGCAGCGGCCCTGCGCAGCGTGCCCGCTGCCTGGAAATGCTGGCGCTCTACGCGTAGACCATGCCGGCAAACGACTCAAGCCTCGACCTGCGCGCGCACGCCTGGCTGCTGCTGTCCACGCTGCTGGTGGTGCTGCCGCATGTGCCTCGCCTGCCACTATGGGTCACACTGTTCGCCGCCTGCCTTGGCGCCCTGCACCTGCTGGTGCAGCGTGCCGGGCACAGCCTGTCACGCTGGCTGGTTATCGGCCTGACACTGTCCGGCGCCAGCGGGGTGTTCCTCTACTACCATACCCTGCTGGGCCGTGATGCCGGCGTGGCGCTGCTGGTCGTCATGGTGACACTGAAGCTGCTCGAGTCGCGCCGGCCGCGCGATGCCTTTGTGCTGGTCTTTCTGTGCTATTTCCTGGTCGTTACCAACTTCCTGTACAGCCAGACGCCGCTGCTGGCGATGTACATGTTCGTCACTGCCATTGTCATCACCGCCACGCTGTCGGTGATCACCCTGGCCGGGCGACAGCTACCTGTTCGCCGCCTGCTGCGGGATGCCGCGGTGCTGCTGGGACAGGCCCTGCCCATCATGCTGGTGCTGTTTGTGTTTTTCCCGCGCGTGATCGGCCCGTTCTGGGGTCTGCCCAAGGACGCCCATGCCGGCATTACCGGCCTCGGCGACACCATGACGCCGGGCAGCATCAGCAAGCTGTCGAAATCCGACGCCCTGGCCTTCCGGGTGCAATTCGCCGACAGCGACAATACGCCACCGCCGGCCGGGCGTTACTGGCGCGGGCCGGTGCTCTGGCATACCGATGGCAGGACCTGGTCTGCCGGCAGCCCGGTCGTGCAGGCGGGCACGACCGACAGACTGCAGATGCGCGGCAAGGGCATGCACTACGGCATCACGCTGGAACCGCATGGCAAACGCTGGCTGTTTGGCCTCGACCTGCCGGTTTTCATCAGTGAATCGGCGACCCCGACGGCCGATTTCCAGTGGCTGGCGCACCAGCGCGTGACCTCGCGCATCCACTACGAGGCGATCTCCTACCTCGACTACAATACCGGCGTGCTGCCGGACGAACTCCGCACAGCTGCGTTGCAACTACCGGACAACATCACCGAACGCATGCGCCGTCTGGTCGCCAACTGGCGCGATGCCGCCGGCAGTGACAACGATGTGGTCAGGGCAGCCCTGCAGCATTTCAATTCTCAGCCGTATATCTACACCCTGGAGCCGCCCCTGCTCGGCGACAGCCCGGTCGATGAGTTCCTGTTCTCGACCCGGCGCGGCTTTTGCGAGCATTACGCCGCGTCCTTCGTCACCCTGATGCGCATCGCCGGCATACCCGCTCGCGTGGTAACAGGTTACCAGGGCGGCGAATACAATCCGGTCGGCGAATACTGGCTGGTGCGACAGTCCGATGCCCATGCCTGGGCCGAGGTCTGGCTGCCCGGTGCCGGCTGGCGTCGGGTCGACCCGACGGCGGCAGTCGCACCGGAGCGTATCGAGCATGCCCTTGACAGAAGCGCGCAAACCGCCGGCGAGCCGGCCGGCTTCCTGCTCGGCGATGGCGGCCTCATTGCCCGCAACTGGCGCGCGCTGCGCCACCTGCTCGATGCCCTCGACAACAGCTGGAACCAGTGGGTGCTTTCCTACAACCCCAAGCGGCAAATGGCCATTCTCCGCGCACTCGGCTTCCGTCATCCCGGCTGGAAGGACCTGGCACTGCTGCTGGTCGTCCTGGTCGGCTGCCTGCTGGCCGGTACGGCGGCATGGATGTTCCTGCGCCGGCCGCGCCAGCAGGACCCGGTCGCGCGCGCCTGGACACGCTACTGCGCCCGCCTGGCACGCATGGGCCTGGCGCGCCGCCCCGACGAAGGCCCGCAGGATTATGCGCGGCGCGTCACGGGTGAACGGCCTGATCTGAAACAGTCGGTATGGCGTATCACGAACACCTACATCCGGTTGCACTACGGTGCACCGGCCAACCGGGCGGCCGGCATCAGCCTGCTGCAAAAACTGGTCAGGCGTTTTCCGCAACAGACAGCCGGACAATCACACTGACAGCTGACATGACTCATGCACTGATCTGGCTGCGACGCGACCTGCGTCTCGCCGACAACCCCGCCTTGCGGGCCGCACTGGAGAATGGCCTGCGACCGGTGCCGGTCTACCTGCACGACACATCGACCGGGACCGGGGGCGCGGCCAGTCACTGGTGGCTGCACCACAGCCTCGATGCCTTGCAGCGGGAACTGCGTAGCCGCGGCAGCGACCTGCTGATTCTGGCGGGCGACAGCCGCGTGCAGCTGCCGTCACTGGCACGCGCCTGCAATGCCAGTCACGTGTTCTGGAACCGGCGTTACGAACCCGCGGAAGTGGCACAGGATGCGGCGCTCAAGGCGGCCCTCGGCGATTCCGGCATCGTGGTCGAGAGCTTCACCGGCAACCTGCTGCGCGAGCCCTGGACCCTCGCCAAGCGTGACGGCACGCCCTACCGGGTGTTCACACCGTTCTACCGTGAATTGCTGGCCCGCACCCCGCTTGACATGCCGCTGCCGACACCGGACGCACTGCCGCCCCTGCCCGATACACTGCCGGCATCGCTGACACCGGAGGATCTGGATCTGTTGCCGGGCATCCCCTGGGATGCCGCCTTCCCTGCACACTGGCAACCGGGCGAGGCCGGCGCCTGGCGGCGGCTGGAGGCCTTCACGCGAGACACCATGGCCGACTACGCGGACAACCGCGACCGCCCCGACCTGCCGGACACCAGTCGGCTGTCACCCCACCTGCACTTCGGCGAAATCAGCCCGCGCCAGGTCAGGCAGTTCGTCGAGGACAGTCTCCGGCACCGCGACGAACCGGGACTCGTCGGCGCAGCCGAGGCCTGGCTGCGCCAGCTGGCATGGCGCGAGTTCGGGCACCACCTGCTCTGGCACTTTCCTGACACGGCCACGCAACCCCTCGACCGGCGCTTTGAAAACTTCCCCTGGCGCGAGGACCCGGCCGGACTGCAGGCATGGCAAAGCGGCCAGACCGGCATACCGCTGGTCGATGCCGGCATGCGTGAACTGTGGACCACCGGCTGGATGCACAACCGCGTGCGCATGGTGGTGGCATCGCTGCTGACCAAGAACCTGCTGCTCCCCTGGCAGGCGGGCGCGGCCTGGTTCATGGACACACTGGTGGACGCCGACCTCGCCAACAACACCCTGGGCTGGCAGTGGACCGCCGGCTGCGGCGCCGATGCGGCGCCCTTCTTCCGCGTTTTCAACCCGGTGCGCCAGGGCGAACGCTTCGACCCCGACGGCAGCTACGTGCGCCGCTGGGTGCCGGAACTGGCGGGCCTGCCGGCAAAGTGGATCCACCGGCCCTGGGCAGCACCAGCAGACCTGTTGCGTGACGCCGGCATCGTCGCTGGTGAGCACTACCCGAATCCGATCGTCGATCTGTCCGACAGCCGCAAGGCGGCTCTGTCGGCATGGGACCGTATCAGGTCGCGGGGCTGACCGGCTGACACCTGACCGCGCGGGGCTGCTAGTATTCACAGCGGCCAGCAAACCGAAACGGAGACACCCATGCACGTCACCCTCGTCCACGTCCATGTCAAACCCGAACATGTCGATGCTTTCGTCGCCGCCTCCGCGGCCAATCACGCGGCATCCATCCTGGAGCCCGGCAACCGGCGCTTCGACATACTGCAGTCACCGGACGACCCGTGCCGGTTCATCCTCTACGAGGCCTATGCCACGGCAGAAGACGCCGCGGCGCACAAGCAAACCGCACACTACCTGGCCTGGCGCGAGGCCGTCGCCGACTGGATGGCGGAACCGCGCCAGGGCGTGCCCTGGAACGGACTCTACCCGGCAGCATGATCCGGCACTTTTCACTGGCACGCTTCCCGCGCATCGAGTTCGGTCCCGGGGCAGTCGGGAAGGTACCGCAGCTGGCGGCACGATACGGATCGCGTGCACTGCTGGTCACCGGGGCACAGTCCTTCCAGGCCTCGCCGCACTGGGAACCACTGCAGTCAGAACTGGGAAAGGCCGGGCTCGACTGGCTGCACACCACCATTGATACCGAACCCTCGCCGCAGATGGTGGACTCGGCAGTGAAGGGTTATGCCGGGGAACGTATCGACGTCGTTATCGCGATCGGCGGCGGCAGCGTGCTGGATGCGGCCAAGGCGATTGCAGGACTGTTGCGCATCGGTGACCCGGTCATGGATTACCTGGAAGGCGTCGGTCCCGAGAAGCCGTACCGGGGACCGGCCGTGCCGTTCATCGCGGTCCCGACAACCGCCGGCACCGGCAGCGAAGCCACCAGAAACGCCGTCCTGAGCGTCATTGGCGAAGACGGCTTCAAGAAGTCTTTCCGTGACGAACAGCTGGTGCCGGCCTGGGCCGTGGTCGACCCGGACCTGCTGGCCTCCTGCCCGCGCGAGCAGATCGCCGCCAACGGCATGGATGCGCTGACACAGCTGATCGAGTCCTACGTGTCATTGAATGCCAGCCGCTTCACCGACTCCATGGCGATTGACGGCATCCGCGCCGCCCGCGATGCGCTGCTGCCCTTGTACGACGACCCCGCGGGAGCTGCAGCGGCCCGCGCCGGCATGGCCTATGCCGCCCTGTTGTCCGGCATCACGCTGGCACAGACGGGGCTTGGGTCTGTGCATGGCCTGGCATCGCCGCTCGGCGCCTTCTTTCCTATCCCGCATGGCATGGTCTGCGGCACGCTGGTGGCGACCTGTTCACGGGTCAATATCGAGGCCATGCTGGAGCGGGATGCCGGCAACGTGGCACTGGAAAAATACACCGAGGTCGCCGAGGTACTTTGCCGCCAGGCCTTCTCCAACCGGCACGCGGCACACACCGCATTGGTTGGCCTGCTGGAGGACTGGACCCGCCACCTGCAGATCCGGCGACTTGCGCATTACGGTATCGGCAAGACCGACTTCGACCGTATTGTGGCCAATTGCCGCGGCAGCAGCATGAAGACCAACCCGGTGGTGCTGACCGATACCGAGATTGCCGGCATCCTCGGCGAACGGCTCTAGTCCGCCCCGCAAGCCACTGTCCAGCTTTCGCCCCCGCCAGGGGCGAATCGCCCGCTGCCCTTGAAATACCGCCTAGCGCCCCTATGTAGGGGGCATGTCATTTGACGAAATCATTGAAGGAGTCTGCACATGCTGTTAACACGCTACCAACCCTATGGACTGTTTGGCCAGTTCAACAACGAAGTCAATCGAGCCCTGGCCGGCAACCGCGGCACGCGCAGCGCTGCCATCGAACGCGAATGGACCCCGGCGGTGGACATTCGCGAGGAAGAGAACAGTTTTGTTCTGGTGGCCGATATTCCGGGCGTTGCCCGCGACAATGTCGATATCACGCTGGACAAGGGCGTACTCACCATCAGGGGCGAACGCAGCGCAACGCACAACGGGGAAGACAGGGAATACCGCCGCCGGGAACGCGCCCACGGCACATTCATGCGCCAGTTCACGCTGCCCGAGACTGTCGATGCGGAACACATCAGTGCCACGGTGACTGACGGCGTACTGGAAATTGTCATCGCGAAGGCGCAAAAACCGCAGCCGAAGAAAATTTCGGTAAACTGAGACGCCAGACCCTGCTGTTTGTTTACGCCTGTTGCCCTTCGCGGGCAACGGGCGTGGCTTATTGAATGAAACCGTATTCCGACGCCTGCGACGAGAACCGCGAACCGATCCTCGAGGTTATCCGGCAGGAATTCTCCGCCTGCCGTACCGTCCTCGAGATCGGCAGCGGCACCGGCCAGCACGCGGTCTACTTTGGCCGGCAGCTGCCGCAGCTGACATGGCAGCCAAGCGACATCGCCGGCAACCATCCCGGCATCAATGCCTGGCGCAGCGAGGCCGGTCTCGACAATGTGCCGCCCCCCCTGCAACTGGATGTCAGCAGGGACGACTGGCCTGCCGTATGTTACGACGGCGTGTTCAGCGCCAATACCTGCCACATCATGTCATGGGGAGAGGTCGAGTCGATGTTCCGCGGCATCGGCAGGGTGCTCCTGCCGGGTGGTGTCCTGTGCCTGTATGGCCCGTTCAACTACCGCAACGCCTACACCAGCGACAGCAACGCCCGCTTTGACGCCTTCCTGAAGTCCCGCGACCCGGCAAGCGGCATTCGCAACTTCGAGGATCTGGACAGCCTGGCCGCAGACAACGGCATGCGATTCCGGCAGGACCATGAAATGCCGGTCAACAACCGGCTGCTTGTCTGGTCAAGGCAGTAAGGCGCCGCGCCGGTCTCCCGCCACCCGCCACCACAGTTCCCTGTTTTCGCAACGCCGGACTACTCGACCGGCAAAGACGGCTGCCGGGGGCAGTCAGCCGCCCCCTTCGAGCAAGGGGCAGAAAAACGCCGCCCCCATCCCGACCGCTGACGGCAGATCCAGGATACTGATGTTGTCCCTGTCCTGCTGCTGCCAGCCCTCTGCCGTTTTGCTGTCGCGCAGGAACACCATGTCAAGACACAGGCTGCGGGCGGCACAACCCGAGGTCCCCTGCCAGCGAATACCCAGCCAGGGCTGTTCGGGGCTGACCGACACGACCCCCCCTCCCTGCATCCGGACCTCGACCGGAGCATCGCTGACATGGCAACGGGAATTCACCGTGGTCGCGGCATTGAACATGGGGCCGACCGACAACGCATCGAGGGCACACATCGCGTGCAGCAACTGCCCGTTTATCAGCACGGTATGTACCCGTTCATCCATGGTAAACGGATAGGCGCCGGTTACCTCGCTGCCGTCCGGCGACAACACGACCAGGTCATCCGTGGCAAGCTGCTGCAGCGCCGTATCAACAGGGATATCACCCAGATGTTCCGCCATTTCCTCACGCGACAGGGGGCGCCCGCGCCCGGCAAAACCAAGCAGTATCTTTCTGTGCAGTTCCCGCAACGGCGCCGCCAGCCGGTGCTGGCTTGCGGCCAGTGGCAACAGGCTGTTCAGGCGATCAAGGGCTTCCTGCATGTCCACAGGCTGATTTCCCCTCCAGGGACAAGTGTGTTTGACAAACAGGCATCACCCCGGGCAATGCCTGTGAATTCATGTGCGATGAGCTACAGATGCAGCAACGCGATAGCGCCACACTGACCGGAATTTACTACCCTGTCTTCAGCCGTCTACCACCGGGACAAACATTATCGGGCACCGGCATTTTCCGAGCATACCCTCCTCGGTTGTATCCAGCACGACGCCGTATGACACGCCATGCCTGTGACAGCCCAGCATGACCAGGTCTGCCTTCCGGTGGCTCGCTTCCTCGAGCAGTGACGCGGCCGGTGTTCCTTCAACCAGCAATGATGATGCATCGACCCCCCGGTCACGCAGGCACTGTGCGAGATGCTGGAGAAAGTCATGTTCGTGGCAGTATTCAGCCGCCACCTCACGGCGCAGGACCTCGCGATCAATGTTGAAGGGAGTCGGGCCGGGGTGCGGTACCACGTGGACGAGCCAGACCTTGCTGGAAAATGCGCCCGCCAGTTCCAGGACATGCTCCATGATGGGTGATGCAATGGTCGTGGCCTCGCAGTCCTCGATTGCCACCAGTATCTTTTTCACTTTTCGTAACTCCGCGTTTCCGGCATGCCCGCCGCTGTCGTTGATTATCTCACCGCCGAACCGGCAGTGGTGCCCTGTCTGTCATGACATTGTAAACCTGCCCGTCGTCAGTACAAGTCAACCCGCCGCAATGGCGTCGTCCCCATATGGCAAACAGGCCGGAGTTGATACACTTACGCCGTCCATAAATACAGGAAGACCGCCATGACCGACCTCAAGACCTGGTCCGTATGGGATGCCGGTGTTCGCCGGTTCCACTGGATCAACCTGCTGTGCATGCTCGGGCTGATCGGCCTGGGCATCGTCATACTCAACGGCAAGGCCCTGGGCGTGAGCACCGAAGGCAAGATCCTGCTGAAGACCATACACGTATGGATCGGTTATGTGTTCGCCCTGAACCTGCTCTGGCGGCTGGTTCTGGCATTCACCGGAGGGAACCATGCACGCTGGCGTGCCATCCTGCCCGGCGGGCGCGGCTACCTTGCCGAGGTACGCCGCTATATGGCCGACTTCCGTGCCGGGCGGCCCCGCCAGTACCTTGGCCACAATCCACTCGGTCGCCTGGCGGTCACCCTCATGCTGTTGCTGCTGACAACGCAGGCCGTTACCGGGCTGGTGCTGGCCGGCACCGATCTGTTCTACCCGCCCCTGGGAAGCTGGATTGCCGGCTGGGTAGCCGCACCGGATATTGATCCGGCAACGCTTGTACCCTATGCGCCACAGATGTACGACGAGGCGGCCTGGGAGGCCATGCGCGCCTTCCGCGAACCCTTTATCACCGTGCATTACTACGGCTTCTACGTGCTGCTGGTGCTTGCCGTGCTGCATATCATCGCGGTCGTCGTGACGGAACTGCGCGAGGGCGGCAGCCTGGTCTCCGCCATGATCACCGGCAGGAAGGTATTGAGCCAGCCACCGGCCGACCAGGCGGCAGCCGGCGACGACAAGGCAGCAAACTGAGTCAACGGTATCAGCTCTGCCAGGGAAATCCGGTCACAGCCACTGACATCCGGACTGCCCGCGGCGCTACTCCTTGATCTCCAGCCCCATTTCGCTGGCGCGCTTGCGCCAGAGACGGCGCGCGTACTGTTGCATATCGACATTGCTATCGCCCTCATCGACAATCTCAAGCCCAAGCAGGGTCTCGAGGATGTCTTCCAGCGTGAGGATACCCTTGACACTGCCGTACTCGTCGACGATCAGCATGATCTGTGCGCGCTGGCGCAGGAACTCGTCAAAGGCATGTGACAGCGAGCTGGTCTCCGGCAGCGCCGACATCTCGCGGCGGTAGGTAGACAGTTTGGTACCGGTATTGCCGCGCGCCTGCGCAAGCAACAGGTCGCTGCGCAGCACGAATCCATTCAGGTGGCCAGGGTCCTTGCTGTAGATCGGAATGCGTGAAAAACGTTCGCTGCCGTATTTCCAGAAAAACTCCTCGACGGTGAGGCCCTCGGAGAGGGAAAAAATCACCGTCCGCGGTGTCATGACATCCGTTACGCGGGTCTGGTGCAGGCGCAGCAGGTTCTTCAGGATCCGTGTCTCCTGCTGTTTAAGCTGGCCCTCCTTTTCACTGAGTTCCGCCATGGCGGCCAGTTCCTCGCGGTTGAAGCCCGTCAGCCCCGGGCCGTGCGACAGGCCGCGGGTCATGACCTCGGAGAGCTTGACGAACGGGTACAGCAGCCTGACCAGACCATTCAGCATCCAGGCCGTGGCAGGTGCCAGCTGTTTCCAGTAATGAGCGCCGAGCGTCTTGGGAATGATTTCGGAAAACACCAGGATGAGCAGCGTCAGGACAGCGGAGGCGACGCCGACATAGGCACTGCCGAACACACTGGCAGCCTGCGCACCGGCGCCGGCTGCACCGACGGTATGGGCGATGGTATTGAGCGTCAGGATGGCCGCGAGCGAACTGTTGATGTCTTCTTTCAGCCTGCGCAGCAGAATGCCAACCCTGCGACCTTCCTCCTGCATCAACGTAATGTACGGTGAGGTAACACTGAGAATGACAGCCTCGGCAATCGAGCAGAGAAATGAAAAGCCAAGGGCAATCAGGACATAGACAATAAGGAGCAGCATGAATCACCGTTTCTTCGTTGTAACAGGG
>Ga0209536_100011748_pt1 | contig 12797 bp, 11 predicted proteins | sample DeeMarSeWOR28_12_FD_187461 | JGI IMG/M metagenome (GOLD analysis project Ga0209536, IMG submission 187461) | Marine sediment microbial communities from White Oak River estuary, North Carolina - WOR-2-8_12 (SPAdes) (version 2) | ecosystem: Environmental > Aquatic > Marine > Intertidal zone >...
CTTCTTGATGTCGACCATCATTATACTCTCCAATGACATCGATTCTGAAACATCCAGAACCACGTCAAACAGAAGGGGTAATGCCCACCGATTAATTAAAGACTGCGGTTCCAACCCAATTTAAGTAGAGATTATAAAATCTAGAGAATAGGGATAACACATGAAGCCGCGGGAGAGATTTCATGCAGCAGTGAATCATGAGGAGCCAGACAGAGTACCATTAGACTATTGGACAACGCCTCAGGCTTACGAGAACCTCAAAGAATATCTGAAAATTACAGCTCCTGAAACGCAAGAATGGGGAATCATGGCTAATTGGAAGACATCAGAGGAACTTCTCAAAAGATTGAATGTGGACTTCAGAAGAGTCTACATGAATCCCGCAGCTAGTTTTGAACCACAACCACTCCCAGATGGATCGATTGAAACTGAGTTCAAATGTGGAATGAAGTTGATTGGTGGATACTACGAGGTCACCTACTACCCTTGGGCGGAGTTCACAGAAGTTAAACAAGTAGAGGAATTCGAATGGATTGATCCTGATGACCCATCTAGGATGGAAGGAGTCAGAGAGTGGGCAAAGTACCTCCATGAGGAAACGAACTATGCAGTTGTTGGGATGGTTGGTGGACCTTGGGGAGCATTTGAAGTTGTAGCACACTACATGAGAGGATTTGACAAGTTCCTCATCGATCTTCTTAGGAGAAAAGATCTAGCAGTGGCAATGATGGAAAAAAGCACAAAACTGGCCCTAGAGATGAACCGAGTCCTGCTGGATGAGGTTGGAGAGTATCTAGACATAGTACAGGTTGGTGATGACCTTGGACACCAAGATGGTCTTCTCATCAATCCCCGAATTTACAGATCCCTAGTAAAACCCAGACACAAGAGAATCTATAGTGAGATTCATAGAAGAGCTCCTCATGTCAAGATTCTCTACCACTCATGCGGAGCTATTGAACCTATGATTGAGGACTTAATCGAGGTGGATGTAGATATCCTGAATCCAATACAACCACTTGCCAAGGGTATGGACTCTGCAGAGCTCAAACGGAAATATGGGGATAGACTGACCTTCCATGGAGGGATAGACCTACAAGTCGCAATGTCTGCACAAGGGTCTCTCGAAGAAGTCCGTGAAGAGGTGGACAAGCGGATTGAAGCATTAGCGCCAGGTGGAGGTTACATATTAGCTCCAGCACATAACATTCAACCCGAGTCCACTCCAGAAAAGATACTTGAGTTATATGACTATGCTACTAAAAGAGGAGTATATCCAGTGAACTGAATCATGGGATAGGTTTCTCTTTGTGTAGCTCGTGTGGGTCTTCACCATCTTCTAGCTTCTCAGACCACCAGTCATCAGTGGCGACTACTTCCTCTGCATGCTTGAGAACATCCTCTATTCGATCGGCAGGAATCACAACTACTCCATCACCATCCCCAAATATCAAATCACCAGGATTGACAGTCACACCACCGCAAACAATGGGTTTCTGAACTGACTCCATGTCTAAACGACCTCTCATTGTTCCGGGATGACGACCACGGGCAAAGACTGTGAAATTCATCTCGTCAATCTCATATATGTCTCTAGATGTTCCATCGACCACTGCGCCCCTAACTCCCTTGGCTACTCCAATCTTTGTTAAAATCTGACCCCATGCTGAGCAATCAGTGGCACCAGCCATGTCAATGACGAGTATATCACCATCCACCGCCTCAGTTCCAAGACTCATGAAGACATCTAGTTGTTTTTCGTCATAGGGGCGGTTTGGAGGTGAACGCACAAGCTTTCCCGTCCGAGCAAATCCAGCCATTCGTTTGTTCTTTGTTAGAGGGACAATGCCATTGTCCATACAGACAAGACCAATTCCCACTTCATCGGCTGCATCAGACAAAGCTGCTACATAGAGTTTCATTGTTCGCTCAATAATGGTATTCCTGTCTTTCGTCATTGACTTCACTCCTTCTCAAAACATTAGATGCAATGAAAGTTATAACCAAGAATATGGGATGCTTCTTAAAACTCCTCTGAGATGTGGTTTTTCGGTTTCTTAAATGAAACAGGTTCATTCGATAGGTTATATAAACGGGAAATAACTCCGCAAGCCTAGGTGGGTAACTTATGCTGGCTGAGAGAAATGTGGATGTTCCTGCAAGTGAAATCAGGAAAATCTTCAACAAGATAGTCGGAAGAACAGATGTCCTCGACATGACTGTTGGCATTCCAGATTTTGATACACCTGACCATATCAAAGATGCTGCAAAGAAAGCCATTGATGAAGGGTTTACAAAATACACACATAATGCAGGGTATATCGATGTACGAGAAGCTCTAGCACATAAAATCAAACGTGATAACAACATAGATGCGGATCCAGTATCAGAAATAGTCCTGACAGCAGGCGGGATGGGAGCTCTCATGCTTGCGAACCTGGTACTCATCAACCCAGGAGATGAGGTGATCTATCCCGATCCTGGATTTGTCAGTCACTTTGCTCATATCAAGCTAGCAGAAGGTGTTCCAGTTCCAATTCAACTGAAGAAGGAAAATGGATTTGGAACCACGGCTGAGGATGTTGAAAGCAAGATTACCAATAAGACGAAGATGATTGTACTAAACTCCCCGAACAATCCTACCGGTGGTGTTATCTCTAACAAGGAACTCAGAGAGATAGCTGAGATTTGCATCGAGAAGGACATCTATGTCATAGCTGATGAAGCCTACGAGAAGTTCAGGTATGTGGAAGAAAAGCCACTGTTCATTGGTTCGTTACCTGAAATGAAGGAACGAACGGTTTCTATCTTCTCACTCTCCAAGACATATGCAATGACTGGATGGCGCATTGCAGCTGCCACAGGGTCAAGTAAAATCATTGGAGCCATGACAAAGATCCAAGAGCATGTGATAGCTATGCCAACAACAATAGCACAGAAAGCAGCTGGTGCTGCAGCTATTGGTCCGCAGCAGTGTGTTGATGATATGCTCAAGACGTTCCGGAAAAGACGAGACCTGATAACAAAGGGACTCAATGACATTGAAGGTGTTGAGATGCAACCCCCTGGAGGTGCATTTTACGCGTTCCCAGATGTGTCCGCCTTTGATTTACCATCCTACGATCTGGTTCACAAGATCATCAAGGAAACAGGTGTAGTGACTGTACACGGCACAGCTTTTGGTAAGTATGGAGAGGGATTCATCCGACTCTGTTATGCAGTTTCTACTGAGAGAATCAATGAAGCACTCAGTATACTTGATGGATATCTTCCGAAATTACTCAAGTAGTTGTGCCAGATGCGAAAAGTAATGTATACAAAATACAGTAGGTTTTGAGATGACTTCCCGGAGTAAACGACTCAAGCAGACTATGCTTGATTCTGAGCCTACGATCTCATCAGAGAGAGCTGTTCTCTTCACTAATTATGTTAAGGAACATTGGGCAGAACCAGTGATGACTCGCCTAGCTGGTGCATTCGCTCACGTTCTTGACAATATGACAATCAGAATTGAACCAGATGAGTTGATAGTCGGCAATATGGGACCCACTCCACGATCATGTCAAGTTTTTCCAGAGTATAGTTGGAAGTGGATTGAGGAGGAACTGGACAGGTTTGACAAGAGAAGAACTGAGCGGTTCTCAATAAGCGAAGAAGACAAGAAGAAACTCCGTGAAGTGTTCAAGTTCTGGGAAAACAAGAGTACTGCAGAAATTGCTGGAACTGTGATGCCCAAAGAGTCAATCCAAGCCTCTAAGACAGGGCTCTTCACAATTGGAGCTCCAGGGACAGGGATAGGTCATGTCATAGTGGACTATCAGAAAGTATTGAGGAAAGGTTTCCTAGGAATCCTTGAGGAGATAGAGCACAAGTCGGGAGAATATTACGATGCAGTGCGAACCGAGATATTTGCAGTGTTGCGGTTTGCTGAGAGATTCTCCAAACTCGCGAACGAACTTGCGAAGATGGAAGCCGATGAAAAACGAAAAGAGGAATTGAAAGAGCTTGCCCGAATCTGTTTGAAAGTCCCAGCAGAGCCTGCAGAAACGTTCCATGAAGCACTGCAGTCTTTCTGGTTTACTCATCTCCTAGTTCAAACGGAGTCAAATGGACACTCAATGTCTACGGGACGATTTGATCAGTATATGTACCCATTCTACAAGTCGGACATTGATAGTGGCAGTATTGACAAAGAATATGCCATTGAACTTCTTGAGGTCCTTTGGGTGAAACTGACCTCACTCATTAAAATCAGGAATGAGTACTACAGCATAGCTTTTGCTGGACACCCAATGTTTCAGAACTTAACAATTGGGGGGCAAAATGAAGATGGATCCGATGCCTCTAATGACCTCACCAGACTCATTCTTCAAGCGACAGCAAATATCAGAGTTACCCAACCTAGTGTATCCTTCAGGTGGCATAAGAACACACCTGAAGACATCAAGTTGCAGGTTGTTGATGTGATATCACAGGGACTCGGTATTCCAGGTCTCTTCAATGACGATGCGATAATTCCAATGATGCTTGAGAAAGGGACAGACCCTTCAGAGGTTCATGACTATTCCATTCTTGGTTGTGTAGAACCAATTATAGGAGGAAAGTCAGACCCCCGGCAGAACATTGGATATGTGAATCTACCCAAGATTCTGGAGATCACATTAAACAATGGAAGAGATCCTAAGTCTGGAAACTTAGTTGGAAGAGAAACCGGAAACCCAAGAGAGTTCAAGTCATTTGACGACCTCTGGTTGGCATTTGAGGAGCAAATTGACTACACAATAGAGATGCTCACTAATGCTGACAGAGTTGCAGCTGGTGTACTTGCAGAACATACTCCAACTCCTTTCATCTCGTCACTACTGGAGGGATGCAACGAGTCAGGAGAGACCATGCAGGACGGTGGAGCTCACTACAACTCTGGTGGAATCATGGGAGTAGGCATAGCAATTGTAGCAGACTCTCTTGAGGTTATCAGAAAATTCGTGTTTGAGAAGAAAAAGCTCCAATTTGACGAATTCCTTCAGATACTTGCTGATGACTATGAGGGTCATGAGGAACTCCGCGTAAAACTAGAGAACGATCCATCAAAGTACGGGAACGATATTGAACGAGTAGACTTTCTTGCAAGAGATACAGGCCGAGCTTTTTGTAGCTCAATTCAGAACAGGATGACAACGAGGGAGGGGTCATATCATGGAGCGCTTTTCTCCGTATCGATGTACATCCCCCAAGGTGAAGTATTGGGAGCGACGCCTGATGGTCGAAAGGCGGGATATATGATCTCAGACGGTGTTTCTCCCACTCAGAACAGGGATGTCAATGGACCAACAGCAGCAATGAAGTCAGTTGCTCGACTTGATCATGCTCTGTGTTATAATGGCACTCTCTACAACATGAAATTCACCCCAGACTTTTTCAACTCCAAGTCAAGAAGAGAGAAGTTCATCAGCATGGTGGATACATACTTTGGATTGGGTGGGTTCCATGTACAATACAACGTCGTATCAAGAGAGACCCTCGAGGATGCCAAGGTGAATCCAATGCGACATAGAGACCTCATAGTTCGTGTTGCAGGCTACAGCGCATACTTCATAGAGCTAGATCCCTTCGTACAGGATGAGGTCATTGCAAGGACAGAGTTTTCTTGAGTTCTTAACGACAGATTTAACATTTCCATAGCGCGATTATATTCGTTAAACAGCTACAGAGTTGTGACAGATGGGATATGACGTCGTTACCTTTGGAGAAGTAATGCTTCGCCTTTCTCCTCCTGATTACAAGAGATTCGAACAAACCGAGAGTTTCAATGCCCACGCAGGTGGAGCAGAGATGAATGTAGCAGTGGCATGTGCCAGACTAGAGTTGAATTCTGCATATGTCACCAAGCTTGGGGACAACTCTATCGGACATTTCATTCGGAACAAAGCGCGGGAGCATGGCGTGGATACTTCGCACATTCTCTGGGATCCAGACAATCGTTGTGGAGTCTATTTTGTGGAGTTTGGTGCAGCACCGAGGACAAACCGTGTCATCTATGACAGAAAGGAGTCTGCAATCAGCAAGATAAAGCCAGGAGAGGTTGACTGGAAGAAGATATTGAAAGGAACCAAACTCTTCCATACAAGTGGGATTACCCCAGCTCTTAGTCTCAGTTGTGCAGAAGCTACAGACGAAGTACTCAAGATAGCTAAAGAGCAGGGTGCAAAGGTCTCCTACGATGTTAACTACAGAGGTAAGCTCTGGACTCCAAAGGAAGCCCAGAAGTTCACAGAACCAGCATCTGAATACATTGACATACTAATCACAACTGAAGAAGACACAAAGGTAGTCTACGGGATTGAGGGTAAGGACTACGAGGATGTAGCAGCCAAGCTGATTGACAAGTTTGGGTTTGAGGTGGTCGTTATCACACTCAGAGAAACCCCCTCAGTCTGGCTTAACAAGTGGTCGGTTTTTGCATATTCTAATGGAAAGGTCTACAAAAGCCCAGTCTATGACATTGAGGTTGTCGACCGATTAGGAGGAGGTGACTCCTGTAGTGCGGGATTCATCTATGGTTATCTAGAATTGAAGGACCTACAGAAGGCTGTTGACTTTGGTTCAGCATTCTCAGCTCTGAAGCATTCTGTACCAGGAGACCTCGCATTTGTCTACAAGTCTGAGGTTGAGAAACTCATCAAGGGTAGGGAGAGAGGTCTCCGTATAGACAGGTGAGGCGAGATGTGGAATAAAGAGAAGGCAATGAAACTCATCTATGACACAGCTCTCATTCCTATCATACGTGTCGAGTCAGCAGAAATCGCATTCAAAGTAGCAGATGCATTTCTCGAAGGAGGAGTCAACATAATCGAGGTCACAATGAGTGTCCCAGGTGCTGTTGATGTTGTGAAGCAGCTTGTGGAGAAAATTGGTGACAAGGTTCTCATCGGAACAGGCACTGTTGTTGATGGAAAGATGGCAAAAGAGGTTATCAACGCAGGAAGTGCGTTCATTGTTAGTCCAAACTACTCTAGAGACCTCATTGAAACAGCTATCAAACATGGAACACCGATAATACCTGGAGCACTTACACCAACTGAGATCTTTGATGCTTACACCATAGGTGCAGATGCAGTGAAAGTTTTTCCATGTGGTAATGTCGGAGGAGCAGCGTATCTGAAAGCCATTCGAGCCCCCTTACCACAAATACCACTAGTGCCTACTGGTGGAGTTGATCTTGAAACAGCGGGACCACTACTAGAAGCTGGTGCCTACGCACTTGGTGTTGGAGGAGCAATTACCGACAAGAAAGCCATCAAAGAAGGAAACTTTGAGATAATAACTGATAATGTAAGGAAGTTTCTTGATATTGTCAATATTTACAGAAAGAGTTGAAGGAGAACTCAAGAGATGATTGTGGGATATGAGAGAGAAGAGTTAGTAAGATCAACTCCAAAAAAGAAGTTCGGCGAACTTGAGAAGTTTGCACTAGACAATGCAGGAAATAATAAGACCTTCAAGCTAAGAGAGGTCCTAAACTTCTTTGATCCTGTCCATCTAACGATGTACATGGTTGGAGTATGTGGAAGAAAAATCAAGATAAAACTAAACACGTTCGATTTTCCAGATGGAGAACATAGAGTTGGAATTGAATTTGTGGAAGTAGTCTGAGTAAACTGGAAGAATCACATCATAACTTTCGTAGAATCACAATCATGTGAGTCCCACCATCTATTGCACCTGGTTCTTTACAAAAATCGAGCTCCCATTTTAGAAACATACTCCACTTCTCGGAGTCATTCATTAGCTCAGAGAGATATTCTTCATTGAAAAAGCCAGTTGATAGAAAGTTAGCAGATGCTACGTCCAGGATTTCTACAGGATGTTTAGATAGAGCTTTTTGATATTCACTCCAGCGAAACATATGACATTGATGAGAGCTTTGATTAGCCATTTCACCTAGAACATCACCAGTTTCTACGATTCTATCAAATTTCTCGATTCCCAAGTTTGCCCACTCATCAAAGACATTTCTAATGAGATGGTGAAAAGTTCCAAGGCAGGACATCACGCTTGTAAGAATTACACCTCCGGGTTTAGTGACCCTGATTACTTCAGCCATTGCTTCGTCGAAGAATTCGAGAACATAGCTAAATGGACCACCAAATACCACGGTTGAATCAAATCCATTATCAGGAATCCCCTTTAGATCGAGAATGTCCAATTTATGTCTAGATTCTATACTGTCCTCAAATCCTGCTTCTTTGACTTTCTCCTCATTTGCCTTTAGCTGGGCATTCGAGATATCAGCCAAGGCAACTCTAGCCCCAATTTTAGCCAGTTCAATGGTGAACCTACCGGGTCCAGGTCCAATCTCAAGGACCCGGTCACCATCCTTGATGTACTTCTGAAGAAAGTGCCTATGGATGTAAAACTGGACTTTCCCTTTGGGAGTTTTATCTAGACGTCCCCATTCTAGACTCGGATCCTGTTCAAAGTGACTCTCAATGAGTTTTGGGTCATATTTCTTCATTACTAACAACTCCACTCCAATCTTTAATGCAAAGTTTAGGTTCTACTAAAAACCTGTGGTCAACTCGATTTGTCGTTAAAATCCACAAACGGAAACAACTAAATCTAGCTCTGGAGTTGCACGTGGACATCGGAGTGCAAAGAGATGACTCAAGACTTACTCGAACTCATGCGAGAAAGAATCGCAATTGGACTTGAACGAGAGAAGACCATGGAAGCCATCGAGGGATGGGAACGCACTGCACAATTGTCATTGAAGGAAGGACCTGAATACCATTTCATTGTGAAAGACAACAATATCACAGTGCATGAAGGTCCTATTGATGAGCCAGATATGAGAATTCAGAGTGATGAGGACACTATTCGAAAGTTATTCCTTGAAGAGATGAGTGCTGCATCTGCCCTTCTCAAACGAAAGCTAAAGGTGAAAGGTTCAGCATCCGACTTGATGAAGATTAGACACATCTTCTAAGCCTAACCATCCCCGGAGGCCATAGAGTGGACAAGGAGATAGTGAAAGAACTATCCCGTATTGTCGGAGAAGAATACATCTCCACACGGAAGGATGTACTCCTCACCTACGCAGCCTCTGCATCTACAAGTTACGAAAGAGTTTTCCCAGGAGCTGTCGTGAGACCAGGGACAACGGAAGAGGTCTCTGAAGTCCTCAAAGTGGCTAACAAGCACAAGATTCCAGTGACACCACGAGGTGGAGGATCGAGCCTTCAGGGAGAGGTCATCCCACAGGAGGATGGTCTTGTCATTGACCTGATGAGACTTGATGATATCATCCTGTACAAGGACCTTCGATCAGTCACTGTCGGAGCAGGAATAACGTTCGGAGTATTGGAGAAGTATCTGAACAAGCAGGACCTATGGGTCCCCTATTATCCTGGTTCTTCATTGGTAGCAACAATTGCTGGAAATGTTTCTGTGAATGGTGCAGGTTTTGGTTCACCCATCTTTGGATGTGTCGCAGAGCATGTTTTGGGTCTTGAAGTGGTGCTTCCTGATGGAACAGTCATCCAGACGGGCACAGAAGCAAACCCGCATGCACCGGGACCATTTCTCCGTTATGCTTTCGGACCGGACCTCACGGGTCTGTTCATTGGGTCTCTTGGTAGTTTTGGAATTATCACCAAGGTCTCTTTGAAGACTCAGAAACGAATGAAATTCTTTGACTACAACACCTACGGCTTTGTGACCGTAGAACAGGCACAGAAGTTCATGCAGGAACTAAGAACTAACGACATCAACTCGATGTGGGTAGCCCTCTACGAGGGCCGCATTCTTGACTTCTTTCTTGACATGGTTGGTGAGGAGTATGGTGTCCCTCAGCATGAATGGCCCAACTATACAGTGTCTGTTGCAATTGGGAGAATTAGACAAGACCAGCTTCAGAGTGACATGCTTGCAGCCAAAGCTGTTTGTGAACAACTTGGGGGTCATGAGATAGGAATCAAGGAGTTGCCAAAAGGAGAATGGGAAGACCGACTGCGTGAGTTCGTTCGCTCCTCATATGTGCACGGTTGGCACTGGCGAATTTTGTACCATCATCAACCATTAGCAAACTGGTACAAGTCCATGGAAACAATATGGGAAGTCATGGACCAGCATGGTATTCTTGGACAAACAGCGGGTTTCCAGTCGCAGCGTTCATACAACTTCTACCCTCAACTATACTATGATCCACAAGATAAGGAAGAGGAGGAGAGGGTCGTAGCAGCCCACAAAGATCTCTCAAAGAAACTCTTCAAGACTGGAGCAGTACCGTTCAAGCTTGCAGGGTACTGGATTGAGGGTATCACAGAAATGGATTCGTATCTTCGATTTTTGAATAGAATTAAGGATGACATAGATCCCAACCATATAATGAATCCAGGGATTATCCCCAAACCAAAAGGAGGAGACAACTGATGGATTTGGAGATACTAAAGGGTCTTGAGAGAATTGTAGGCTCTGAGTTTGTATCCACAAAAGCAGATGTACTCCTTACTTACTCTCAGACAGCATCTATGGCAGCTGACCCCATCCTTCCGGTTGCTGTAGTGCGTCCAGCAGACACTCATGAGGTTTCTGAACTACTCAAACTGGCTAACAAGAACAAGATTACAGTGGTTCCAAGGTCCGGAGGTTCTAGTCTTCAACAGGAAGCAATCCCGAAACCCAATTCGATTGTGATAGACTTGATGAGATTGGAAGGAATCAAACTCTATGAAGACCTCCAGTCAGTCACTGTGGGTGCAGGTGTGACCTATGGAGAGTTGGACAAGTTTCTTGACAAACATGGTCTCTTCCTCCCTGTGTATCCTGAATCAGCGTTGGTGTGTACAGTCACAGGCAATGTCGCGGTCAATGGAGCAGGACCCGGTTCAAGCCTCTATGGATGTACTGGAGAGATGGTCCTTGGACTTGAGGTAGTTCTTCCAGATGGAACCATCATCCAGACGGGCTCAGAAGCAAACCCGAATGCCTCGGGACCATTCCTTCGTTATGCGTTTGGTTCTGATATCACCGGTCTCTTCATTGGTTCTCTAGGTAGTTTTGGGGTCATCACGAAGGCATCGATGAAGGTCTTCAGACGACCAGAATTTCTTGAGTACAACCTGTTTGGATTTGAGGCCGCAGAGCAGGCAGAACGATTTCTTCTTGAAGCAAAACAGAATGACATCAGTGGTCTCTTCACCTCAATCTATTCAGGAGAAGTCCTCAATCTGTTTTGGGACATGATAGGAGATGAATTTGGATACCCAACCATCGAATTTCCACACAGAGCTGTATCCATGACCATTGGAAGAGTGCGGGAAGACATGGCGAAGAGTGATGCCAAATTAGCCTGTGAGATCTGTGAGAAACTCGGGGGCACTATCATTCATGCTCCAGAGCTACGAGACTTCGAGTGGGATGGGCGTCTGTGGAATTTCGTTAGAGCCTGCTATGCCCATGGCTGGCATTGGCGTACTCTCTACCACCATCAGACTATCACTAATTCACACAAATCCGTGGACATGATAACTGAGGTCATGGACAAGTATGGATTCATCGGCCACACTGCAGGGTTCAATACTGGAAGTTCATCCATGAACATGTATCCGCACATGTACTTTGACCCTCAGGACCCAGCAGAGGAACAGAAGGTTCGCGACGGACACAAAGAACTGGCTAAGACCCTCTTCAAGTCTGGTGCGGTTCCCTTCAAGCTCGCAGAGTACTGGAAGGATGCAATTGAGGGAATGGATGACTACTTGGCATTCCTGAAGCATATCAAGAATATCATTGATCCAAATAACATAATGAACCCAGGAGTCTTAGGAGGAATCTAAAGATGACAGAAATTGACCTAGATGAACTCGTTGAAAACTTGATGCAATGTCGCAGATGTGGAATCTGCCGCAACGCAGTCTATGAAGACAGAGGATTCGATGGTGTATGTCCAGTATGGAAGAACTCTGCAGGATTCGAAACAAGCTTCATGCGTGGTCGCATCCAAGTGGCACTAGCTCTTCTTGACGGAACATTAGAAAAAACTCCCGAGAATGCTGAAGCACTCTTCACCTGCACTCTCTGCGGGAGCTGTACTGAAATCTGTGCTGCAGAGTTTGACCCAATGGAGTGTCTTGAAAAGATCAGAGCTGTCCTGAATGACATTCCCAACGAGGCTCGTGATGAGATTGCCAAGAAGATAATGGAATATGACAATCCCTATGAAGAGAACAGACATCTGAAGCGAAACTGGGTCAAAGAGGTTGGGTTCGAAGTTCCAGATACCGGTGATGTTCTCTATTACACTGGTTGTACTGCAGGAATTAGACTTCCAAATATCGCAGTGTCTGCGGCTAAGATTCTTAGAGCGGCTGGCGTTGATTTTGCAGTGCTTGAGGATGAGCCATGCTGTGGTAGTGTGATGCTTCGGACTGGAAAGGTGGAGGAAGCTCAAAGTAATGCAGAGAAGTTGAACGAGGTCATGAAGACCACTGGTGCAAAGAGAATAGTGGTGACCTGCGCAGGATGTCTGAAGACTCTGAGGGATGATTATCCAAAACTTGGTATTAATCTCCCTGAAGTCATACATGTGACACAGGTGCTTCAGGAGATTGTACAGAAGAAGAAACTGAAGCTGAAAACGCCAGCAAAGACTGTCAAAGTTACCTACCACGACCCATGCCATCTCTCAAGAGCAGCTGGTGTCTATGATGACCCCAGGAAGGTTATCAAAGCAATCCCAGGTGTTGAACTTGTGGAGATGGGAACTAACAGAGAAGCAGCTATGTGCTGCGGGGCAG
>Ga0209536_100011750_pt1 | contig 12796 bp, 15 predicted proteins | sample DeeMarSeWOR28_12_FD_187461 | JGI IMG/M metagenome (GOLD analysis project Ga0209536, IMG submission 187461) | Marine sediment microbial communities from White Oak River estuary, North Carolina - WOR-2-8_12 (SPAdes) (version 2) | ecosystem: Environmental > Aquatic > Marine > Intertidal zone >...
CTATCCGGCAGGATAACCGCGGCGGCAACCACCGGCCCAGCTATGGAGCCCCGCCCCACCTCATCCACTCCGGCAATAAACCGTATGCCCTGCGCCAGCAGTGTCTCTTCCTCGATAAAAGATGGCCTGCGGTCATTTTTTAACAATCCCATCACCCTCAAGGTTTTTCTGAGAGCAACTGGCTGACCTTCCGCCAGATAATGTCAGCTATTTTTGCTTTAGCCTGCGCAGCATCCACCACCAGCCACCTATCCGGCTCTGCTTGCGCCATTGTCAGGTATCCCCGTCTTACCCGGCGGTGAAAATCGATAGCTTCCTGCTCGAAACGGTCGCGCTTTTCATCTTTCTTGCGGGCAAGGCCAGCTTCCACGGACAGGTCAAGCAGGACAGTCAGGCCAGGCTTTATCCTCTGTGTAGCAGATTCGTTGAACGCCCCAACCATTTCCAGGTCCAGCCCTCTCCCGTAGCTCTGATAGGCGGTGGTGGAGTCGGCATAGCGGTCACAGATTACCACCCTGCCGTCTTGCAGATTGGGCTTGATAATTTCTTCAACCAGCTGCGCCCTAGATGCGTTGAACAGCATCAGTTCCGCCCGCGGTGATATGCCCATGTCCTTGCCCCATTTTAGCCAGCGCGTGATTTTCCTGCCCAGAGCCGTCACTCCGGGCTCATGGGTCAATATGGCCGGGATATTCATTCGGCAAAGCCGCCGGTACAGCACCTTTGCCTGAACGCTCTTTCCACTCCCCTCCCCACCTTCAAAGGTAATGAATAGAGACATATTCTGGTTATCCCTTATAAATCCTCACCCGCCGGTTCGGGTCTCTACCCTCACTGCGCGAGGCCATCTCGTTTCTCTCGGCGATAAGGTGCTGCAGGCGGCGGATGTAGGCGCTCTGCGGGCTGAGTTTCACCTCGCCCTCATCGCCGTTCTTTACCTTCTCCACCGCCGCTTCCGCCTCGGCAAGCGCCACCTGGAATGAATCGCGCCTGCCGGAATCGGCGAGCGGGAATATGCTCTGAAGCATCTGGCGTATCTGGGGAGGAGTATTGCTTTTCAGCACGTAAATGGGCAGGTTGGCCGCCTCGGCGTCCCTGACTTTCTGTGGTTTCCGGCGATAGTAGTTCTTGGAAGTAACAAATAAGCTGGCTTCCTTCAGGTTTCCCACAACATCCAGGCTTACATTCAACTCTCTGGCCAGGTGGTCCAGCCTGGTACGATTAACCCCGAAGAGAAATATACGCTGCTGGTCATGGCCGGATGGTTTTTTCTCCCCGGGTTTTTTCAAATCTGCCGGAGGCTTTTCCACTCTCACCTCACCGCTTTCATCCAGCCATCTTATCTCGGTGTCAACGGGCTGACTACGCAGAACGGCGTCAACCGCCTCGGCAACGTCAGGATGAATGGCCACGCGGTCCCGTTCCTGAATCTCAACCACAATGTCGAAAGTGGGTGGGGACATCCGCTCCAGTATCGACTTCTGTGTGCCCCTCCGCCGTGCTTCCTCGTCCCCCAGCGTGACTGATTGTATGCCGCCAATAAGGTCGGCAAGGGTGGGGTTCAACATCAGATTTTCCAGGGTATTGCCATGAGCGGTACCAACCAGCTGTACGCCGCGTTCGGCGATGGTACGCGCCGCCTGCGCTTCGAGCTCGGTGCCAATCTCATCAATGACGATAACTTCCGGCATGTGGTTTTCCACCGCCTCTATCATCACCGCGTGCTGCATGGCCGGCGTCTTGACCTGCATCCGGCGCGCATGGCCGATAGCCGGGTGGGGAATATCGCCATCGCCGGCAATCTCATTGGACGTATCAACAATGATAACCCGCTTTTTAATATCATCGGCCAGCACCCGGGCAACTTCCCGCAGCATGGTCGTCTTGCCCACGCCGGGGCGGCCCAGCAGCATGACGCTCTTGCCGGACTCCACCAAGTCCTCAATCACCTTTATCGTGCCGAAAACGGCGCGGCCCACGCGGCAGGTCAGCCCGACGATGCGCTCCTTGCGATTTCTTATGGCGGAAATGCGGTGCAGCGTCCGCTCGATGCCGGCACGGTTGTCGTCGCCGAAGCTACCAATGCGCGAGACCACGTAGTCGATATCCACCTCGTCGACTTCCTTTTTATTGAGTGTCAGCTCACGACTTGGAAAGCGAGCTTCTGGAAGGCGTCCCAAGTCCAGTACCACTTCCAGCAGTTCCCTGAGGTCTTTCTGCTTGCAAAGTGGCTGCCGTATGTGAGGCGGCAGAATATCCAGCAATGCATCAAGGTCGTCAGTAATTACCTTCTGCAACTACCCCCTCCCATAACCGCTTACTCCTGTCCGGATATTATCTCCAGAAAATATTGATGAAACCTCAGGTCATCTGTCAGCTCGGGATGAAAAGCCAGCGCCAGCATTTTACCATCCCTTGCCGCCACGATGGTATCATCGGCCAGCCGCGCCAGCACTTCCACAGTACCGTCGACCCGTTCCACCAGCGGCGCGCGGATGAAAACGCCGGGGAAGGGTTTTTCACCCAGCGCTGGCACGTTCAACTCCGTTTCAAAGCTCTCCACCTGCCGACCGAAGGCATTGCGCCTGACGGTGATATCCATCAACCCCAGCGGCTCGAAGGCAGGGTTGTCACCTTTTCTGGCCATTAATATCATGCCGGCGCAGGTACCGAACACGGACATCCCGTTCTTTACCCGGTCCCCAATCGCCTGGGTGAGTTTGTAATCCCGCATCAGCCGACCGATGGACGTACTCTCCCCGCCGGGAATAATGAGCCCGTCCAGACCCTCAAGCTCTTCGGGCAAACGGACGGGCATAGCTTCAACTCCCAGTTGGCGCAGTTTTTCGATGTGTTCAATGAAGGCTCCTTGCGAGGCAAGGACGCCAATCTTCATTACTACCATCCCCTCGGTGCCAGCAACTCATCTGATGGAATTTGCTTTATATCCAGCCCGGGCATTGCCTCGCCCAGATTCTTGGAGACCTCAGCCACGATTTTGGGGTCGTTATAATGTGTGGTGGCTTTGACAATCGCCTGCGCCCGCGCTGAGGGGTCGGTTGACTTGAAAATCCCGGAGCCGACGAAGACGCCGTCCGCACCGAGCTGCATCATAAGCGCCGCATCCGCCGGAGTGGCCACGCCGCCGGCAGCGAAGTTGACCACCGGCAATTTCCCAGTTTTATGCAATTCAGCTACCAGTTCAAAGGGCGCCCCCATCTCCTTGGCCTTGGCCATCAGCTCTTCCTGCGGGGTATTGACCAGCTCGCGGATGCCGTCCATCACCGCCCGCATGTGCCTGACCGCCTCAACAACGTTGCCAGTGCCGGCCTCGCCCTTGGTTCGTATCATCGCTGCCCCCTCACCTATACGGCGCAGGGCTTCGCCCAGGTTGCGACAGCCACAGACAAACGGAACTTTAAAATCATGTTTCCAGACATGATGGGCCTCGTCGGCCGGAGTTAGCACTTCCGACTCGTCTATATAGTCCACACCAAGCGCTTCCAGCGCTTGTGCCTCAACAAAGTGCCCTATCCGGCATTTTGCCATCACCGGTATGGAAACCGTCTTCATAATGGCTTCAATAATAGTCGGGTCGGCCATTCTGGCCACGCCCCCGGCAGCGCGAATATCGGCCGGCACTCTCTCCAACGCCATTACCGCGCAGGCACCGGCTTCCTCAGCAATTTTGGCATGCTCGGGGCTGACCACATCCATAATGACCCCACCCTTGAGCATTTGCGCCAGTCCGCTTTTAACCTTCCACGTTCCCGTTTCCATACCTATCACCTCACTTCGTCGGGAATTTAACTCTTTTTGCATTGATATTCTACTACTGTGTCAAGTGTTTATCAACAATAATCCGTTACTTCAGGGGTCTTTTGGCCGGTATTCCGGGGCGGCGGGGATATTGCGCAGGAGTCTGCCCGACCTTGTTGATAACCACCAGCCAGCGCCGGTCACTGAACTCGGGCAGGTCGATACTTTTCACATCAGCCAGCTCGCCGCCGAGAGTCGAAATCGCCTGCTGTGCCGCCATTAACTCTGCCTTTAAGTCTCCCTTTTTCTGGGTGATGAACCACCCACCGGCGGCACAGAACGGCAGAGTCAGTTCCGCCAGTGTTGATAGCTCTGCCACCGCCCGGGATAAAACCACGTCGAATTGCTGCCGGTATTCAGGTCGGTGGGCAATTTCTTCCGCCCGTCCTACCACGACTTCTGTGTTCCTTATACCCAGCTCGTCCGTTATATGTTCCAGAAAGACTGCTTTCTTCTTCGTGGCATCAAGGAGCACAAGCTGAACACCAGGAAAAACTATCTTCAGAGGGAGCCCGGGGATGCCCGCCCCCGTGCCAACGTCAATGAGCTTCACCCCCTCAGGCCAAGGCAATCCCATCGCCAGAACCACGGTCAGGGAATCGAGGAAGTGCTTGACCTGCACCTCTTCATAATCAGTGATTGCCGTCAGGTTCATGCGGCGGTTCCACTCGATAAGTTCCCGATAGTAAAGCTGGAACTGCTCAACCTGCTGCAAAGTAAGACGCAGGCCCAGCTTTCTGGCTCCTGCCTCAAGTTTTTCCACAGGTTTAATTATAGCACCACCATCACCACCTGAAGTAATATTAAAATAATTGTTCAGTATACTTGACAAATTATAAATTGTGCTTTACTTTATGTTATATATACATTACATGGAGGCTGATACCAGTGAGTAAGAGAACTTATCGGCTGTGCAGGATGATGATAACTGCGGCCATAGCAATTTTGATTGTCTGGTCAATAGCTGTCGGCAATGTCCTTGTGCCTGTTCTCACCATTGCTGGTGGCATGGGCTTGATGTACCTACTGAGCAGGCGGGTCAAAGGAGTCTTGAGAGATGAGAGAACTTATCACATAAACGAAAAAGCATGTCGGTTTACCATGGGGGTCTTTGGCCCCATGATTGCCGTGGCCAGTGCCGTTTTAATCGCCCTGAGCAAGACCACATCACCGGAACTGGCGTCGGTTGGTCTTACACTGGCTTATTCTGCATGTGTACTGGTGCTTATCTACTACGGTTTCTACATGTACTACAGCAGTAAGAGTTGAGAGCTTGAACACCACCATGAAAAACAAACTGAAAGTTTACCGGGCAATGCACGACCTGATACAGGAAGTGCTGGCGGAGAAACTGGGCATCACCAGGCAGACAGTTATATCTATAGAGAAGGGAAAATATGACCCATCTCTTGAACTGGCTTTCAAAATAGCCGGGCTATTCGAGACAAAGATTGAAGATATATTTAATTATGAAGGTGGCTGAAAAGAGTGGGCCGAATTATCAACTCACTCTGGCAAATTTCATCAATCGCCTCACTTTTACGATATCGCCAATGTAGATGTCGCCGCGCGAATCAACGCAGATGGTATGGGAATTTTCCAGTACGCCCTTCCCCTCATGCTCATAACCGTCGAATTCAGACAGGACTTTGCCTTTCAGGTCCCGGACCGTAACCCTAGGTGGGAACAACCGGTGCATATGGCTCTCCACCACATAGGCAAGCTCGTTTTTCCCATCAATACATATGTCCTGCGGCCAGTGAAAATCGGTCCACATTTCGATGAGCTCGCCGTCGAGGTCGAAAATCTGTATCCGGTCATTGTTGCGGTCGCAGACATATAGCCGCCCCTGACTATCTATATCAAGCTTATGGGGCAGTTCGAACTGCCCGGGGCCATTGCCATGCTCACCCCAGGTCTTGAGCAAATCTCCCTCCGCTGAGAACTTGTGCACCAAGAAGTTGCCATATCCATCGGCGACGAAGATCTCTCCTTCCGGACCAAGCACTACTCCCGTGGGCTGGTTGAAGGGGGTGCGGAGCATCATTGGAGGTGTGCGAAACCTAGTGCCCAGTGTCATAAGTACATCTCCGCCCAGAGTCCTTTTCTCCACCGTATGTGTCTTGGCATCGACGATATATATCGTATCATCGGAGCCAAGATATAAACCGTGGGGGTCAATGAAATGTCCTTCGCCCCAGCAGGAAACAAAGTTGCCCTCGCGGTCGAAGACAAGAATAGGATGATTCCCCCTGGAGCCAATATAGACTCTATCCCGTGCATCAGTAGCGATGTCAACCGGGTCAGAAAGGTCAAAATACTCCGGTACCTTGGCCCATCCTTCGACACGCTCGTATCTGAAGTCACCGTTGCCAACAATCATTCGTTCTCTCCTCTCAAAACTTGTTTATTTAAAAACAGCACCAGCCTAAAGATGTAATCATAAAATGGCGAACGCATGGTAGAGATACACGGTAATGCCAGCGAAGACAACGCTGTCCATCCGGTCCAGAAAGCCACCGTGACCCGGTATGGAACCACCCGACTCTTTGACCCCGGTGTTACGTTTGAGCAGAGACTCTGCAAGGTCACCAATCTGCCCGAAAACGCTCACCAGCAGGGCCAGCGCTATTCCCTGCCCGATGCCAAGAGAAATATGAAGCGGCGTTGACAGGGTAAACAGCAGACTCACCGCTACCGCCCCCAGCAGGCCTCCAATTGCCCCTTCCCACGACTTATGCGGGCTTATCCTGGCCGCCAGACGGTGTCTGCCCAGCGCCCGCCCCAGAAAGTAGGCGACGGTATCAGAGCCGAAGGTAGTGAACAGAGCGAAAAACACCCAGTTTCTGCCCGCTTCCAGTCGTAAATCCACCAGAAAGCTCAGCAGCCAGCCTACGTAGAGAAATCCGGTGATCATCCATGCCCAGCCGGTAAAAGCTCCCTCTACGCGCTGACGCAGCACCAGCCATATCAGCGGCAGCACCACGGCCAGTGTCACCAGCAGCGGTGCGGCAAATGACGACGGGCAATGCGGGCTTATTATTATCAAAAACGTAAAGAGCAGCCCGAAGACGGTCAGCGAACGGATACCGGAAACACCCACCAAGCGGTAGAATTCGTAAGCGGCCAGCAGCCCCCAGATGGCAATAAAGATAGTGAACCAAGGTAGAGGACTATCAAACCAGACGAGGACAACTAGCAGGGGGAGACCCCATAGTGCGGTTATGACTCTTCTCTTGAGCATGCCCTATATTTACAGCGCGCCGAAGCGCCGTTCCCGCTGACTGTATGTAACCAGCGCCTTGTCCATGTCCTCCTTGGTAAAATCGGGCCAGAGAACATCGGTGAAGTAATATTCGCTATAGGCGGTCTGCCATAGCAAGAAGTTGCTGAGGCGCCATTCATCGCCAGTTCTGATTAAAAGGTCAACCTCAGGAATACCAGCCGTGTACAGGTAGTCACTGAACAGCTTCTCGTCTATCTTCTCCGGCGGGATGCTTTCAGCAACAATGCGACGAACCGCATCAACGATTTCAACACGTCCGCCATAGTTAAAGGCCAGGCTCAGCGTCAATCCGGTATTATCCTTGGTGCGGTCCTCTGCACTCCGAATCGACAACTGCAGCCAGTCAGGTAATTGCCCGATTCGCCCGAGGTGGCGAACCTTTACTCCTTTCCGGTGTAGCCTGGGGACATCCTTTTTAATCCTCTCTTCCAGAACGCGGAATAATCCGCTCACTTCCTCCTCCGGGCGCCCCCAGTTCTCGGTGGAAAACCCGTAAAGGGTGACATATTTTATTTTCAGCTCACTCAGGTATTCAACCAAGGAAGCCATTATTTTTACGCCGGCTCTATGCCCGGCCAGCCTGGGTAGTCCGCGTTTCTCCGCCCAGCGCCCATTGCCATCAGGAACAAATGCGATGTGAACCGGCAATAATTTTATCTGCTGCTTGATTGATGTCATCGCTCCGCCTTTCCCCAGCATCGTCCACCTATGTCACGGCATTCTAAGCTTCGAGGAGTTCCTTTTCCTTATCCCGCCCGGTTTGGTCAATTTCAGCGATATGAGCATCGGTGAGCTTCTGCAACTGGCCAAGGGCTCTTTTATGCTCATCTTCAGATATCTCTTTGTTCTTTTCCATGGTTTTCAGGTTATTCATAACTTCATGCCTGAAATTACGCACCGTTACCTTTCTCTCCTCAATCCTCTTCCGCACCACCCGGATAAGCTCCTGTCGCCTTTCCTCGGAAAGCGGCGGTATGCCGATCCTGATAACGTTTCCATCATTGGTCGGGTTAAAACCGAGTTCAGATTTCAGAATAGCTTTCTCAATCTCACGGATGGTGCCCTTGTCCCAAGGCTGGATAATGATGAGGCTGGCTTCCGGTACAGAAATGCCGGCAATCTGATTGAGAGGCGTGGGCACCCCAGCGTAATCTACCCTGATGTGCTCGACCAGTGCTGGTGTGGCACGTCCGGTGCGCAGTGTAGACAGTTCCTTGCGCAGGCCGCTGACTGACGCCTGCATCCTGTCCTCTATCTTCTGTAATTCGTCACTAACCATTTCCTCTACCCGCTTGATACCAGTGTGCCAATCGGTTCACCTTTAACCACTTTCTCCATGCTGTGGGGCGCCTGGAGGTCAAAGACGATGATAGGCAGTTTATTCTCCAGGCAAAGGGAGAGCGCGGTAGCATCCATAACCTCCAGCCGAAGGTTAAGCGCTTCCAGATGCGTGATGCTCTCGAACTTCTTCGCATCCGGTTCCTTAATCGGGTCAGCACTGTAAATGCCGTCTACTTTGTTCTTCGTCATGAGCAGGACTTCGGCACCAACCTCGATTGCCCGCAGCGCTGCGGCGGTATCCGTGGTCATATAGGGGTTCCCGGTACCGCCGGCAAATATGACCACTCTACCTTTTTCCAGATGGCGGACAGCCCGACGTCTTATATATGGCTCAGCAACCTGGTTAATGCCAATAGCAGTTTGCGTCCGGGTGTGAACTCCTTCTCTCTCCAGCATATCCTGAAGCGCCAGGGCATTGATTACCGTAGCCAGCATTCCGGCATAGTCCGCAGTTACGCGGTCGACGCCGTTGGCTTCAGCTTCACCACCACGCCAGATATTGCCCCCGCCGACGACGACAGCCACCTCCACCTTCATGTCCGTTATGCCCTTGATCTGCCTGGCTATCTTGGCAAGGGTGGTGATATCGATGCCGAACTTATTTCCGCCGGCAAAGGACTCACCGCTGAGCTTGATAAGTACTCGCCTGTACTTGGCCTCAGTCATCCTCCTCGTCCCTTACGCCTAACTCAAACCTGGAAAAGCGGCTTACCCTGATATTTTCACCTACCTTGGCAATGACTGCAACGATTATATCACGGACGCTCCGAGCAGAGTCTCTGATGAAAGGCTGTTGAAGGAGACAGGCAACCTGAGGTTCAACGTCGGCTCCTTCAGGAATCTCTTCCTCAGAGATATATTGCGGTGAGAGTGCGGCAACCTGCATGGCGAGGTCATGTGCCAGTTCCTTGAACTCATCAGTTCGCGCCACGAAGTCGGTCTCACAGTTGACCTCGACCAGTGCCCCGATACGCCCTCCGGTGTGAATATAAGCCTCAATCAATCCCTGCCCGGTAGCACGGCCGACTTTTTTCTCTGCCTTGAGCAGTCCCTTTTCTTTTAAAACCTGAAGTGCCTTCTCCAGGTCTCCTTTAGTTTCAATCAGGGCATTCCGGCACTCCATAATTCCAGCACTGCACTGGTTCCGCAACTTTTTAATCAGCTCTGTCGATACTTCCAAGAATAGTCCTCCTTATTCCTCTTCCGGAGTAAAGATTAACGGCTCCATTGTCTCCAGTGCTTCGGCTCCCTCCGCCCTCTCCATCTCCGCTGCCTCCATCGAGACTTCGGCAAAACCGGCCTTCCCTTCCAGCACAGCATCGGCAATTTTGCCGCATATCAACTTTATGGCACGAATCGCGTCATCATTAGCCGGTATCGGATAATCTATCACGTCGGGATTACAGTTGGTATCCACGATAGCCACCACCGGAATTCCCATCCGCTTGGCCTCGGCGAGCGCGATACTTTCCTTCGTCGGGTCGACAAGAAACAGCACGTTGGGCAGGCTGGTCATCTCTTTAATGCCGCCCATCTGCGTATTGAGCTTTTCAATCTCCTCACTTATCTTCATGATTTCTTTTTTAGTCAGGCGACCGAATTCGCCTCTTGATTGCTGGTCTTCCAGGCGCACCAGATGGTCAATGCGTGCCTGAATGGTAGCGAAGTTAGTCAACATTCCGCCCAGCCAGCGCTGGTCAATGTACGGCATGCCGCAGCGCTGCGCTTCTTCTACAACTGACTCCTGAGCCTGCTTCTTTGTGCCGACAAACAGTATGGTGCCGGCGCTCGCCACCAGTTCCTTGACATACTCACAGGCTTTATCCAGCATAGCCGCCGTCTTTTCCAAGTCAATGATGTGAATGCCATTACGCTTGGTGAAGATATAGCTCTTCATACGGGGATGCCATCGCCCCGTCTGATGCCCGAAGTGGGCACCCGCCTCCAGAAGTTGTTTTATGGTTGTTGTATCCGGCAAATTCTCCCCCCTTTTCCCGTCTGGAATTAAATATGTCGCTTTAAAGTATAGCATACCCCTTAGCAGGCAGCAATATTGAAGGTGAGCACTTGACAAACGGATAATCGGCTGTTACACTTACCACAAATAATCGCGTAAAGGCTGAGAACAGGATTAGTAGTCTCCAGAGCGGGGCTCAGAGAGTCGGGTAAGGTGTGAGCCGATGTCAGCGCCGGAGATGAATGGACTTGGGAGCCGCAAACCGAAAGCTTTCATCGCAAGTAGGCTTTGTCGCAGGGGAAGCGTTATCATATCCTAGGGTATCGTCCTTCCACAGAAGGGCTGTACCTGAGAAAGATGGTCAGCCAATTCTTTCCGATTCGTGACCAAGAAGGGTGGTACCGCGGAAGCAGCCCCCGCCCCTTCCAGGGTGGGGGTTTTTTAATTACCGAATAACAAAAAGGGAGACGCTGCCATGGCAATAATTTTTTGCCGGTGGCCCCTCGGGGCCATATGATAAATCGATGAGGACAAAACCTTTGCAATAATTAAGAAAGGGGAAAACAATGGAGAGAACCAAGTTTATACTAGACGAAAAAGATATGCCAACCAAATGGTACAATGTGTTGCCCGACCTTCCCGAACCGCTGCCAACAGTCTATAATCCAGCCACACTTAAGCCGGTAACCCCGGACGACCTGAAGCCGATTTTCCCTATGGCCGTAATCATGCAGGAATTCAGCCCGGAGCGCTACATTGAAATCCCGGAAGAGGTACAGGCTGTCTACCGCACCTGGCGGCCAACGGTTCTGCACCGGGCACACCGACTAGAGAAAGCACTGGACACGCCGGCAAAAATCTTCTACAAATACGAAGGGACCAGCCAGGCCGGGAGCCACAAGCCCAATACCGCCGTCGCTCAGGCCTACTACAACAAGCAAGAGGGCATCAAACGAATAACCACGGAAACCGGTGCCGGCCAGTGGGGCAGTGCTCTCGCCATGGGCTGCGCGTTCTTCGGTATAGAATGCAAGGTTTACATGGTCAAGGTCAGCTTTAACCAGAAGCCCTACCGCCGCATCCTGATGGAGACCTGGGGAGCCACGTGCGTAGCCAGCCCCAGCAAGGATACAAAAGCCGGGCAGGCTATACTGGCCGAGGACCCCGATTCTCCCGGCAGCCTGGGAATCGCCATCAGCGAGGCCATAGAGGATGCCGCTACCCACGATGATACCAATTACTCTATCGGCAGCGTCGTCAACCATGTCCTGCTGCATCAGACCATCATCGGCGAAGAAACACGGCTGCAAATGGAGATGGCTGATGCTTACCCGGATATCATCGTCGGCTGCGTCGGCGGTGGTTCCAATTTCGCCGGTCAGTTCTTGCCCTGGATAAGAGATAAGCTCAGCGGGAAGAAACCGGATATGCGCATCATCTGCGTGGAACCGCAGGCCTGCCCTACTCTGACCAAGGGCCCCTACGCCTATGACTTCGGCGATACCGCAGGCATGGCGCCCATACTGAAGATGTACACCCTGGGACATACCTTTGTGCCACCACCAGTCCACGCTGGGGGACTCCGCTACCATGGCATGGCACCCATCATCTGCCACCTTCACAAATTAGGCTATGTGGAAGCCCAAGCGGTGAATCAACTGGCCACTTTTGTAACCAATGACTTCGAAGCCGTCTATTCTCCCTTTGGTGCAGGATGCTCGAACATCGTAACCTGGCCATTACGCTATCTTTCCCAAGGAAAATTAAAGGCGGTCTTGGGAGGGTGGGATCCCTCGGACCGGAAATTTCTTAAAACGGATGAGATAACCTTTGCTGTCCCCTATGAGATGTTTAATCGCATGGTCACCCGCTGGCCCGAGTCCTTTTTGTCGACGAAAACATGGGATATTGTGAAGAAAAAAATCAACCGAAGCAGAAAGGTATGGGGAGAGTAAGGATCAGCGGATGTTCAATACCACCGGTAACTTGAACTCTACAACATCCTGGACCTGAATACCATGGTCAGCGAACCAGTCCTGATTCACCTCCAGTGCATAGCGTACCGGGCCGGGCGAACGATAAATGGTCTCGGTTTGCATGGGAACCATCTTCTGAATACTTAGAATCTGCCCTCCATCATCAATGAAGGCTATTGAAAGAGGGATCTCAGTCTCCTTCATCCAGAAGGCCAAAGGTTCTGGGGATGGATATACGAACAGCATCCCGTGGTCTTCCGGAAGGTGTGAACGGTGAGACAGCCCGCATGCTCGTGCCGAGGGCGTGGCTGCGAGCTCCACGTAAAGAGACTCTCCTTTGATGGTAATCTCAGTAGTAGGGAGAACTTCATCACAGGCCTGGACCGGGATTGACCAAAGCAGTAAAAATAGACCGGC
>Ga0209536_100011751_pt1 | contig 12796 bp, 11 predicted proteins | sample DeeMarSeWOR28_12_FD_187461 | JGI IMG/M metagenome (GOLD analysis project Ga0209536, IMG submission 187461) | Marine sediment microbial communities from White Oak River estuary, North Carolina - WOR-2-8_12 (SPAdes) (version 2) | ecosystem: Environmental > Aquatic > Marine > Intertidal zone >...
AGGTATCATGCTGAAGTTTTTTGTTTCCATAAAGACCTATCTCTGGGTTACGGGCATTTCAATCGGAATATTCCTTATGGGTTCTCTTTACATTCCAAAGAACCTTGCAATATTTTCTGGTATTAATGATATGCCCCTCCTGAACTGGCTGGCAGAGAATAATACTGCCCTGGATAAACTGTACTGGATCTATGCCCTTGTAGGGATTATACTGCTTCTCTGGATAATCACCCTTGTCTGTTCCCTTGATGCCATATTAAAAAGGACGACGTGGAGGTCAGCAGTCCGTGTTCTCTCTCCCCAGGTCCTGCATATTGCTGTACTGCTTGTTGTGCTGGGCCATGGCGTAAGCGCTGTGACTGGATATAAACATGATGTACCCATGAATACCAGAGAGACAATTCAGGCCAGGGGTTTTGATATGAAAATAATCAGTATGGAATTTTTCAAGAATCCCGGGGAGAACTCAACGAGGTGGCGGGCACATCTGGAGATCGACGACAAGCCACACGTTCTTGAGGTCGGGCAGCCCGTGTTTTATAAGAATGTGGGGTTTTTTGCAAAATCTGCACAGAAGAAGAAACAGACAGCCATTATCGGACTGGTTTATGACCCGGGAGTTCTCTGGGAGATCATAGGGGCGGTTGTTTTTGTGATAGGAGCCGGCGGGGTGTTTTATACAAAATTAAATGACGGATTGCCTCTTCAGGCATAGAAGGAGGATCAATGGGAAAAAATATTATCATAGGGACGGTCCTTGGGATTGTTGGCGGCATACTGTTTTCGATACTCTATTTTGGAGAGATGCAGCTGACGACGCCTATGGCATATGTACACGAAGTGTCCGGTGCCATACTTGGCTTTTTGGGTGGATGGATCTCAGGCCTGTATAAGGCCCAGAAAAAGGAGAAATAGGTGTTTAGTGCTTTTAGGAAATATTGTCTCCTTCTTGTATTTGTGCCTGTCACAATCGTGATGGCATCATGCACGCAGGGACCTCCTGTGCCTTTTCCTGCCATTGATTTTTCTGTTGAAGACATATTTACTGGTGAAGAGATTCATCTTGAAGATCTCAAGGGCAGGCCTGTCCTTATATATTTCTTTGCAAGCTGGTGAAAGCGATGTGATGAGGAGATCCCTTTCGTGAAAAGGGCTGAGGATGTATATCAGGAGGATAACCTGAAAATTATCTGGATGGGGTTTCAGGATGCAAAGGAAAAGATCATGGAGTTCATGGAAAAACATGATATTGATTCATCGGTAGGCTATGATACACGGAACATTATTTCCAGTCAGTACGGCATTGCCTACGGTGCAGGCCTTATCGCCATTGATAATGAGGGTATTGTACAAAAAAAGATCCCCAAGGGATTTTCTGAAGATGAGCTTATTGAATCCCTGAAGGTAATTATTGACGGGGCAGAAAATTAATTCCCGGGATTTCACATGGCCTCTTTTTTTATAACCCTCAGAGAAATTGTCGAGTTTGCCGTAATACTCTTTCTACTGACGGGCATCTATAAAGATCACAAAAAAACACTTCTTGCTACAGCTTTGACGGTGTTGATTGTTGGATGTCTGACAACGGTTGTCACTTATCCTCTCTCCACATTTCTCGAACAGACATACTCCAAAGCAATGCTGTATTCTTTTGTTGTTATCCTTTTTCTTTCCTTAATATCAGATCGAAAGACACTCTATCCGATTCTCTGCATTGTTCTGGCGCTTCTCTTCCCCTCGGCAGAGCTCATGGCTGTGTTAATGGGTAAGGCAGAGTTGCTGGGGAGCTCTGTCTATATCTACGCATTATTTGGAATGCTCACTGGTGGTTTGTTTCTTTTCCTGTGCATGCGTTATCTGGAAAGTCTGGATCTGAGGAAATTTTTTAAGACAGATAGCATCATGGTTTTTATTGCCGCCTTCTGCTTTTTATTCGGAGGGCTTGATGAGTTTGACAGCACATCAGTGATAACAATGCTTCAAAAGGGACTGAACAACGTTCTTGCTTCTCCGAGAATTGCCATGGCTGTTACTGCCCTGCTGCTCTTTATCCCGCCTGTTTATGTCTTTATCAGGCTGCTCCACTCTCCTGAACCTGTTACAGACAGTATTGAGGTTAAGGCTGAGAAGAGAAAGGTGATGTCAATTTACATAGCTGAGTTGATAAAAAAAGGAACGCCACTGCTCCTTTCTCTTCTTGTGAGCATTGTCTTGCTCCATGCTGCCAATCTTGCCATGAACCCCCTCTTTGACCCTGAACCGATTCCCGTCATAGCGGATGGTGATGAGATAACGATACTGCTTAAAGATAATTTCGGTGATATATCGGACGGCAGGATCAGGAAATACTCTATTCGTAATAAGGGAAATGTATACAGATTCTTAGTGCTCATGCGGCCTGACAATGAAGTTGTTGCAGCGCTCGATGCCTGTGAGATTTGTCCGCCTACAGGGTATGTCCAGCGTGGTGAACATGTCATATGCAAATACTGCAGCACTCCATTGCCGCTTCAATCAATAGGTCAGCCTGGCGGATGCAATCCTATCCCGGTTAAATCAAGAAGAGAGGGCGATACGCTTGTTCTCAATAAAACCGAGATTGTTGATACCCACGACAAGTGGCTCGGAACGGGCAGTTCTCATTCTAGCCATTAGCAGTTCAGGCCAGCAGTTCATTTTCCCATAGACAACATAACTCAATTTTGATAAGGTAATTGCATAGATAAATTCAGAGGAGGAAATATGGCACAGATATCACAATCAATCAAAATTAATGCACCCTTGTTGAAAGTCTTTGAATATGTGACCAATCCTGCTAACTGGACCCGGTATGTCACAAGTCTTGTTGATATCCGGAATTTGTCTGATGAAAGCCCTCAGGCTGGCACTACCTTTGAGTGGACCTACCGGATGCTTGGAGTCAATAATGACGGAAAAGGCAGGATCGTGGAATATGAAAAGGGGAGTAAGTTTGCCATGGAAATGGAAGGCTCATTCCCGATAAAGGAGACCTATACTTTTAAAGGTGACGAAGAATCAACGGAGCTAACCTTTGGTATGCACTATGATGTCCCGGGCAAGGTCCTTGGAGTCATAGCTGACCGGCTTGTTATTGAAAGGCTCAATGTGAAGGAAGCTGTTGCGGTATTGAACAAAATCAAGGATATTTGTGAAGCCGGATAAATAGTTGATAAAGAATCATGCAATCTTCCCCTTTGAAAAAGGAGGATAATATGGAAGATTGTTCATATAATAATTTCTCCTAACCCCTCTTTACCCAAGATGGTGGTCTCACTGTCCTTCCTATGGTTAAACTGCTGTAAAATGTGTTATTTTAAATAGATTAAGTAGAGAGAATTTTTAAAATAACTAACCGTGATGTCATTCCTGCGAAGGCGGGAATCTATTTTTTAAATACATTTCTCTGGATTCCGGCTTACAGCCTGTCGGAATGACAGTTTGATACCATGAAAAAAAAGAAAATACTCTTCATTACAGTGCCCTTTCATGCAGGGGTTGTAGAGGTGGCAGGAAGCTGGATACCTCTCTATCTTGTGTACGTTGCAGGGGCTGCCAGAGCAGCTGGCTTTGATGCCGAGATCTATGACGCGATGACCAAGAAGGTCGGCTATAATGAGATCAGGCAGAAGATCGAAGAGTCAAAGCCTGATTATGTAGGCGTATCATCCTTTACCTGCACGGTACCTGATGCGATCAAGGTGCTGGAACTGGCAAAATCCATCAATCCTGCAATCATTACCATCATGGGGGGAGTGCACCCGTCCTTCATGTATGAAGAGATGTTCTCTCTTACTGAGAGCCTGGATTACGTTGTCAGAGGGGAGGGTGAGATAACGATTGCCGAGCTGTTAAAGACCCTTGCTGCTGACGGGTCACCCGCCAAGGTTCAGGGCATTGCCTATAAAGAAGAGGGGAGGGTTATTGCTACTGAACCACGTCCCTTTATGAAGAATTTCGATGCCCAGCCAATGGGATGGGATCTTCTGGACTGGGAAGATTATACCTACTTTATTCTCCCCGGTTCACGCCTTGCTGCTGTGTGCACATCACGGGGATGTGAACAGGAATGCACCTTCTGTTCTCAGCAGAAATACTGGAACAGGACCTGGCGTGGACGTTCACCGGAAGACGTGGTGAGAGAGATGGAGCATCTGAACAAGACATACGGCGTTGATGTCATTCTCTTTACCGATGATTACCCATCTCCTGACCGGGGCCGATGGGAGGGGATTCTTGATCTTTTAATCGAGAAGGACCTGGGAATAAAAATACTCATGGAGACACGGGCCAAGGACATTATCAGGGATGCCGACATTCTTCATAAGTATAAAAAGGCAGGTATAATACATATCTATGTTGGTACCGAGGCAACTGGGCAGGAGTGCCTTGACTATATCAAGAAGGACCTGAGTATTGAAGAATCAAAAGATGCCCTCCGGCTTCTCCGTGAAGTAGGCATTGTCACCGAGACCTCAATGATCCTTGGCCTGCCTGATGAGACAAAGGAAAATATCACTGAAACCCTTCGCCTTATTATTGAGTATAACCCTGACTTCGGTCATTTTCTGGCCATAGCCCCCTGGCCGTACTCGGACATTTATAATGAATTGAAAGAGTACATTGCAGTGAAAGATTACAGGAAATACAATCTTATTGATCCTATTATCAAACCGAAGGCAATGACGCTTGAAGAGATAGACCATGCCATCATTCATTGCTACAAGACTTTTTATACAAAAAAATTCAATGAGATGATGGACGAAAAAGACGAGTTCAAAAAGAACTACCTTATTACCTCCATGAAACTTATGATGACCACCTCTTTCATAAAGAAAAAAATGGGCAGTCTTACCTATGGTGAGCATGAGCAGATGCCCCCGGAGATGAAGGGGTTGATGCACAAACTGATGGGTGCAGGACACCCTGAGATCAAGCCGGACAGGAAACTGAAATCAAGCATAATAAGAAAAATCAATATTCAGGCTCCGGTGAGCAGGGTCTTTGAATATGTTACCAACCCTGATAACTGGACCCACTATGTAACGAGTCTTGTTGATGTGAGGAATATTTCATCCACAACACTCTCAGCAGGAACGCAGTACGAATGGACCTACCGGATGCTCGGCATTAATCTCGATGGTACGGGCAGTATCATTGAATTTGAAAAGAACATAAAGTTTTCCATGGAAATGAAAGGTGCCTTCCCGATCAGGGAGACCTTTACCTTTCAGGGTGACGAAGAGTCAACGCTGCTTACCTTTGAGATCCGCTATAATGTACCGGGTAAGGTTTTGGGAGTGATGGCAGACAAACTTGTCATTGAAAAGCTGAATGTAACAGAAGCTGTTGCCGTGCTGAACAAGGTCAAGGACATCTGCGAGGCCGAGGCCTAAAGAGTTTGTTTCCTCCCCTGCTTTAGTCATTTCATTGTAGTAATCATCAAGGATCTGAAAAGTACGAGATTGTCATTGTGAGGAGTCTCGACGTGTCGGGACGACGACGAGGCAATCTATACCGCATAGATTTATACCTATGCCATATTGCTTTGCTTCGCTCGCAATAACAAAATATAATGTTGGGGACAGGGAATAAAAAAAGAGGGGAGCCTTTCAGCCACCCCCCCCTGAAGATACGTAGTGCTCTAGCAATCCGTGTAACAGAGCAGACGCCGTGCAGCTATAAACTCGATTAAATCCTTATCATCTGTGTTGACTGGAATGCTCTTGTTCAGAGCAACCTGTCGTAACTGAGCAGGTCCTGCCCCAAAAAAGAAGCTGTATTTAAGATTCGTATTATATTTTTCAACCCTTGCTTTAATGATATCAGCAGACTCCTTGATTGGTGCTACTGAGCTAATAAGGAGCAGGCTGCCGACCTCATCCAGGTTCCATCCATAAACATAGGGGAAGACCGTGCTCAATGTCTTCACTATTATGTCGGTGCCTTCTTTGCCTAAAAGGTAATAGGGAACAAACTGGCTGAAGACTCCATCTCCTGTAAGTCTTGACCTGACTATCTCATAATATTCTTTTGTAAAAAGATAGCCCGACGACTGATCCGTAGGATCGGACGGCTGGGAGGTAATAATGTCGTATTGTACTATCCTCCGGGACAGGAAATTTCGTGCGTCATCTACTATAAACTGTATCCTTCGATCTTCAAAAAGCGATGGATAAAAAAACTTTTGTACTGCTTCTATTACAGAACCATTTATTTCTACTACGTCAAGTTTTGTAAGAGATTGTATTTTGGCAGCCGTCGCTAAAGTCACTCCGGGACCAAGACCGATCTTCAGAAAACTATGTGCATGTGGTCTTGATGCAAGAGGGAGATATGTCATCAGAAGTTGTTTCGGATCATTTTCAAGTTTTAACGTTCCTTCAGGTTTACCTTTAATTCTGATACCATACATAGGTGGATTCCCACCTCGGGCAACCTGAACAGTCCCTTCTATATCTTCCTTTTCCCAAATTATTTCAGCGTTGCTATCAGAAAAGTCATATAAATCTCGTGACTCGACACGATTTCCTAGATAGACATTAAAGAATGGATGATGTAATGGAACTAGCAAGTACACAACTAAAGCAAGAGTATATACACTTGAAACCAGTATCAGCTTCTTAAAATCTTTCAGCAGTAAAAACGTTAAAAAGGCAATGACTATATTTACACAAGATGCGAATATTTCTGTTTTGTCCAGTCCAAGATAAGGAATTAGCAGGAATCCGCACAGAATAGCTCCAACGACAGAGCCAATGGTATTTATTGAATAAAGGGAGCCCGTATCTTCTGCTATTTTATCAAGATCTTTTGCATACGCTTTTATTGCAAGGGGAAAAGCGGCTCCCATCAGTGACGTCGGTATCAGGATTATAAAGAAGATAGCAACATACTGTACAGTAAAATAAACAAAAGGCCAATCTCTGAATGAATAAAATAACAAGGAAAAAATTTCCGATAAGTTATTGTTGATAAAATGAACGGAGAGGCCTGAAATACTGATTGCAAACTGTAAAAACCCAAATACTTTTAACGGATTTCTTTTTCCTGCATACTTTCCTCCCCCATAAGCTCCCAATGCCAAACCACTCATAAAAGCAGCTAACACTGTGGATAATGCATAGGTTGTACTGCCGATAACAAAAGAAATCTCTCTGGTCCAGTGGATCTCATAGATGAGTGCAGCCATCCCAGAAAGCCCAAGGCCCCAGAATATCATTCTTTTTTTCAGTGAATCCTTACTCTCAAGAGTTTGTTCAATTACCTCAGAAGACACGTTCATATCCTTTTTATTCGAATGTTTTACTGTATAGCTTTATTGTGTTAATAAGCATTATTACAACTATCTATAATAACATTTTTTAAGTACTTAATAACAATAGCAGTTTAAGAATCATTACAGTTTTCTAAGGGACTTTTTTATACATAAAGACGGGCAGTTAGGGAGAAAGATTGATAAGGACTTATTGCCGGGACGAGCTCATTTTTAATGTAGTGATGATTTCATTTATATTTTCCTTGAGCAGACCTTCAAAATGTCTGGAGGAATGATAAAAATTTACTATGCACCCTTCTGATGTATCCTCGATAGAAGCCAGAATCTGTCGTTCAGGATCAAGAATTCTCATCAATACTCCTACTAATCCAACCATTGCACAGGCAAAAAAGAACCCAATACCTGTTTCTCGTACAAGATGTAGTGTTATCCAATGATGCAAGTCACGAAATACCAGCCTGTAGGGGCCAAAGGTAATGTCCTCCCCCCTGGCAACCAGTTTTCGAATAACCTTGATACCATCCTTATAAATTTCAAGCCCGAAATATGGATTCTTCGGTCTACGCGTTTTACTGTAGACACTCCCGTCTTTATTCCTTTCCATATCAGGAAAAAATTGAGCCACTATCCTCATCCCCTGTTCTCTGATATCGAATGAATCTCTGAAATCCGTATCGAACTCCAGGGCGACGACAGAATTAAAGACTGGCACATCATTTTCATAGAGAATAAAATTGGGAGAATATCCCTGGACAACCATGAGAAAGTCTATCCCTCTGTATCTGAATGGCTCGTTAATTTTAAAGATCTGTTCCCATGATTTTCCTGTCTTTATGTCTTTGATAGTAAAAAAAGCAGTAAAATCCGTTGCAGTATAATCATCATAATATTGAACTGTAAACTTATGAAAGGTAAACACTAAATCTGGCAATTTAATCCCAAAGACAGGCATCCTGTCAATGCGGTGAAGATTGTCTTTTTTCAGAATAAATTCCTGGCCCTCTGAAATACGTATCGAAGCATAAAACCCTGAGAAGTAGAAAGCAATCAGTCCGGCCAGTAAGGTTACAAGGATTGCATGAAAAAAAATTGAGCCCCAGAAGCCTACGTCTCCTTTGCTCCCTGAAATAACTCTGCTCCCCTTTGATTCAAATGATATTGTCTTCCATCGATCCCTTTTGAATGCTGCAAGGAGTGCTCTTTCAATATCTGATGCTCTGCTTTCAAGTGTGAATGAGCCCATTTTTTTACCATGAGGAAGTTCGCGAAGTGTCCCGGAACTGGTTCGTTTCTTTTTTATGAGTCTGTCGATACTGCAGAAAGTCGTAGAGAGTATGAGCAGCAATCCGATAAGAGTGAAGGCAAAACTCTTTCCCACTTTCATGCTGTTAAACTGCTCGCCAAGCCAGAGAAGGGCAGGCATTTTTTCTTGTAACTCGATAAAGCGTTCAGGCGTGATAAGAGCGGGATTCGGCAGGACAGCTCCGATCAACAGGACAAGAGAAATCGCCGTTAACAATACTATGGCTGTATTTCTTGATGTGAGAAACCTCCATAGCCATCTCATTGCGTTAATCAGCTGCTTTCCCAATAAATTCATTCACTATATCATCCACAACCCATCGACTTCCCTCTTTTTTTAGATGATATGTTATTCCGTATAATTCGTCGAATAATTCAGAAACAGGTTTTTTTGATGCAGGATCTACATAGCCCCACAACCATCTTTCTTTTGTTATGACCGTTGCAAGGTCCTTCTCGACTTTTACGCCTTCAAAATGTAACTCGATTAAATCTCCTTTTATAATACGGCCTTTTTTTAAGTTCGAAGCTATGTAACTGTCTATCTTCTTCATTTGCCAATCTGACGTCATGCTGCGCATGAGGCTGGCATTGAGATCAAGATGTGCCTTTGTGATGAGACTGTTGTAGGCTCTGACAAGATTCTTGACCTCGACCTTTTCCCCTTCAGAGAACATGAAAATAACAGCTAAGACGGCGGCCACAATTACAATCGAAAGTATTAGAATTTTCAGTTTTATTTTTATTTTCATTCTATGAAATGCTCTCGATCAGGAACTTTTATTATTTCTAATCCAGAAAGAGCACAACTATTTTTAAGATTCTCTGTTGTGGCGTAATGCAAAAAAAACTCCTGCTTTTGGCGATCAAACCCTATTGATTCGCTCTCTATTTTATCAAATACCATGAGCCTTCCCAAGCTATGACCTTCTCTATCATCTACAACAATTTCAAGAATACTATTGTCTTTCTCCCCTGACGGGAATGAAGGTAATATTTTAGCAGCCTTCCAGTCCTTTAAGAGCCAAATGAACGCCGTCACTCGTTCGCCATGTGCCCTGTCTCCATCAATAAGCCAGTCATTTCCCTTTCTGGCAAGAGTATATGATACATTATTTTTTGTAACCCTGATTCGACTGATATCCTCTTCTCTTAGATCGAACAGATTTCTGTATCTGAATTGATTTGCCTCCCTGTCAAGAAAGATCCAGAAATCCCGAGGGAGCCTTCCGGCGTATTTCTCCCCTTTCTGATATGCCACTGCCCCTTCATTTGCTCCTGTTCCCCAGTAATAGACATCAATCTCTTTCAATGTGCCGGCGTTATCAGCCAGTTGCAGTTTGATGGTTTTGCTGAAGTTACGACTGTCAGGTATCTGGTTGTCATAAAATTCAATTGCTCTCTGATGGAGAAGCTCATCAAGAAAAGCGAGAATCTCTTCAGCGTCAGCCTTTCCGTCCAAAGGACTGCCAACGTACCACGTATTGACCTCTTTTCTCAATGAAACCGGATTGTCTTTTTTTGTGATTATTATGGAAGTAATGATCTCAGGCACAAAGCTGAAAAGTGATTTTTCTCTTAAGTCATAGAGTCCAAGGCTGCTTATCTTTGCCGTTTTCTCATCAACAAGAAAAATGGCATTGGTGCCTTTCACAAAAGCGTAATACCCAGTTTTACTCGGGTTCTGATTTCCTATGGAAAGTTCATCTATATTTCCTCCATAACCGATATTCAGTACTGCAGTGGGACGATCAAGGTTAAAGTCCGGACGTTTCTGTATATCTGTTGATATAATCTTTAGAATGTTGCTATTCGTAATTATAGTAAGCAGTCCATCTATTACTTCAGGGTCCGCGGGCAGGCGCAGCGGTAGGGTAATGAGCCAGTTGTTATTTTTTTTTGCGATGTTAAATGTTCCGTTGAAGTTCTGTATCCGCAGAAACTCAATCTGTGCCTTATTGATTCGGAAAAATCGGCGGGATAGTTCTTCCTTTAATTTATTCTCTTTTTCTGAAGGAATGACATAGAAGAAATAGAGCGTACCAATGAGAACAGACAAAGCGAGCAGGAGTACCGTTCCTCTTGTTTTTTTATGCATTCTTTCTTACACCATACATAAAACCATTACTGATACAATAAGAGTGGAACAGTAATGTCCCTTCAGTTTCATTCAAGATACTTTTTACTTGTTATTATACATCCATGAATAATAATCAGGATGTCTCTTGAAGTATTCGGAGAAATAATACTGGGCCAACGACGTATTTCCTTTTTCTTTAAGTACCTCCCTTAAGTAGATGAACACATAATCATAATCAGGATCAGCTTTGAGCAATCTCGAAATAGTGTTCATGGCCGATGTATGATCATCAGTTAAAGTCAATGAAATGGCTTTGCCCAGTAAAAGGGTAGGTTCATTATTATACTGAGCGAGGGAGTTATTGAAGAATTGTAACGCATCTTCTGGTTTATTGCTTCTTATAAGATGGAACCCTTCATTTCTCATATTCCATAATGGGGGAATGGTGTGACTGCTCTTTATTCCTGGATGTTCCAGAAAATATATGATTGCCTCACACAAATGCCGGTCAGTAATCGGCGTGTGACTGCCGTTGGTTGAATAGGCAATGTTCACATCTTTGATTTTGATTCTCTTCTTCCTCAGTGTGGAGAAAAAATTTATTATGACCTGAAGTTCTTCTGTCTTTGTTTCCTCGATTACATCAGCAAAATAATCAAGATCTATCGAGAGGAGAACGGGCTCTTTTATCTCCTGAAGATCCTGAATTGATGAAATTTCAATGTCAAGACCGTAAATGTTGCCTGCTATAGTATGGCCGTCATTAGAGAAGGGTATAACAATTTCATCTGAATGAGCCCAGGATTCGATAAATTCTCTCATATTCTTCTGAATTTTATCGGACAGGATACGGTCTGTCGTCGGGACCCAGTAATATTTTTTTATAATACCGAGTTTGTATGCCGGGTAAATAAAATCGGCAATTGAAAAAAGACCGTGGGCCTTATCTCTCTGGTTATCTATTTCAGCCCATTTTTTTTCTCTGTAAAGATTTTTTAATTGTCTCATCTTGTATTCAGGTATATACCGGAAGTCATCATGTTCATCTATATGCACGAGAATCATATCTTTATACCCCTTTTGCATCCAGTCAATGAGAAACTCTGAATGGTCTTCAACAACGGTAGTGTTTTTGACCGGGTCTTCGCCTGCAACAGGATAGTTTGCCTCCTGGCAGGATAAAAGAAGAGGGGAGATCAGGAGAACATATAATGAAGAAAGGAACTTTTCCATTGGCATATATTACAGATCTTTTAATGCGTTGTAAATCAGATGATCTCTTGTGCCTGTTGACCAAGCCGGTTTACAGTAATGGAAGTGTAAAAGACGGGGCCGATGAGAAAGGCCCCGTCTTTTTTCTATGCAGGTACGCTCTAACTTACTCCCATGGGTAGTAATAATTTGGACTTGCACTCCTGCCATTGCCATGCTGTGAGCAGCTGGACATATCCTGTCCGATTGCAGGCGGTGTGCCTGTGTAACATGAGACATTGCCGCTCACATCACCCATGGTCTGGCCTGGTTTTGTGTTACCGTTCATGAATCTCTTACCCACCTCATCACTTCCGGAAGTTCCAACACCCTGGTTTGTTCCGTGTATACCTGCTACTTCACCTCCGCCATGACAGTTCGCGCATCCGATCTTGTTGAATCCGCCCTTGTTTGACTCAAGGTTTGTTCTGTTGCAACTTGGGCTTCCCCAGCCTCCGCGATGGCCCAGCCTTGAGAAGTCTTCGTTATTATTGACCGATGTTTCGAAATCAGATGAACCGTATCCGTATACGTCCGCCCTGTGGCAGTTTACACAGAAGGTGGATGATACCTCAGGTTGAGCCGACGGGGCATCAGTGTTCGGGTAGATAACCCCTGCGCCTGCCGTTGTTACGGATACATTGGTGGTGTTGTCAAGACGTCTGTTCAGCCATGCATAGTCTGAGCCATGAATACCTCTTGCTCCTGTTGCTGTGCCATTGCCGTGGCAGTCAGAGCAGGTTACGAGACTCGTCGACTTCCATCCATCAACGAAGTTGTTGTCCAGTCCGTTAAAGGGACCTCCTGCTGCTCCGTCATCTTTCCGGTAGGCACTGGTATCCCATTGTGAATTCAGGTTGTTTGCC
>Ga0209536_100011752_pt1 | contig 12796 bp, 11 predicted proteins | sample DeeMarSeWOR28_12_FD_187461 | JGI IMG/M metagenome (GOLD analysis project Ga0209536, IMG submission 187461) | Marine sediment microbial communities from White Oak River estuary, North Carolina - WOR-2-8_12 (SPAdes) (version 2) | ecosystem: Environmental > Aquatic > Marine > Intertidal zone >...
CCCGCGCGTCCGATCCGCGCAGGCGGTCGGCCGACGACGGAGACCCCGGATCTCCATAATCTCCGTGAGAGCGGGCGGCGCCGTCGTAGGATGACGGCACCGGCTCCGGGCAGGAGCCCGGACGGGGAACGGATCCGGCAAGAGACCGCCAGCACGCATCTCGACCCACCCAGCCTGCGGCCATGTCCCGATCGGGATGCGCCGTGGGGACCGTCACACTCCGGCCGACGGGGAGGAAAGACCGTGGACGTCTTCCAGAAATGCAGGGATTTCACGCGCGCCCAGGAGGCCCGGGAGGCCGGCGTCTACCTGATGTATCGCGAGATCGGATCGCCGCAGGATCCCGTCGTGACGATGGACGGCCAGAAGGTCGTGATGCTGGGCTCGAACAACTATCTCGGGCTCACCAGCCACCCCAAGGTGAAGGAGGCGGCAATCGCCGCGATCCGGAAATACGGGACCGGCTGCGCGGGCTCACGCCTGCTGAACGGCAACCTCGACATCCACATCGAGCTCGAGGAGCGCCTCGCCGCCTTCATGAACCGCGAGTGCGTGCTGGTCTTCTCGACCGGCTACGGCGTCAACGTCGGCGTGCTGTCCTGCCTGCTCGATCGCCACGACGTCGCTCTGCTCGACAGGATGGACCATGCCTCCATCCTCGACGGTGTCCGCCTGAGCTACGGCAAGGCCATCAAGTTCCGCCACAACGACCCGGACGACCTCGAGCACAAGCTCCAGAACGTCGGAGAGAAGAAAGGCAAGCTGATCGTCGTCGACGGCGTCTTTTCGATGGAGGGCGACGTCACGCCGCTGCCCGAGATCGTCAAGCACAAGAAGGCCTACGGTGCGCGGCTCTTCGTCGACGAGGCCCACTCTCTGGGCGTCTTCGGTGAGCATGGTCGCGGCGTCTGCGAGCACTTCGGTCTCGAAGACGAGGTCGATCTGGTCATGGGCACCTTCTCGAAGTCGCTCGCGACCGTCGGTGGATTCATCGCGAGCAACGACACGAAGGTCATCGACTACATCAAGCACAACGCCCGCGCGCAGGTCTTCACGGCCGCGATCCCGCCCGGCGCGGCCGCTGCGGTCGAGGCCGCGATCGACATCATCGAGGAAGAGCCGGAGCGACGGCAGCAGCTCTGGGACAACACGAACTACATGAAGACCGAGCTCGAGCGCCTGGGCTTCGAGACCTGCGGCTCGCAATCGCCCGTGATCCCGCTGCTGATCGGCGACGACATCACGACCTACCAGATGGCCAATCGACTGCAGGAAGAGGGCGTCTTCGTGAACGCCGTCGTCACGCCAGCCGTCCCGCCCGGCCACGGAGTCATCCGAACCTCCTACATGGCCACGCATACCCGCGAGCACCTCGATCGCGCGCTCGGCGCGATCGCCAAGGTCGGCCGCGAGCTCTCGGTCATCTGACACGCTCTGCTTCCCGGATCGCTCGAAGCCCCTGTGGCCTAACGACCGCCCGGGCTTTCGGGCCGCGGCGTCTCTCCGAGGCGTGTGCGCCCGATCCATTCGTTCGCGAATTGGCGCGCGATCCGGCCAGAGCGTCCACCCCGCTCGAGTGAGAATCGCAGGGCTGCCTTCCGCCCGACCTCGTCGAGCCCTGGCAGCCCGGCCTCCTCCAGCCAATGCGTCACGATCTCGAGATAGGTCGCCTGGTCGCAGGCATAGAACCCCAGAACCAGACCGAAACGATCGGAGAGTGCGAGCTTCTCCTCGAGTGCCTCGCCGTGATGAAGCTCGTTGTTCGCATCGAGGTAGGCGCCTCGGTTCTCCTCCATCGTCTCCGGCAGCAGGTGCCTCCGGTTGCTCGTCGTGACGACACAGACGCGCGCCGGGCGAGCCTCGATTCCGCCCTCGAGCGCCGCCTTGAGCTCGCGAAATCCGAGCTCGCTGGAGCCGAAGGAGAGATCGTCGCAGAAGACCAGGAACGAGTAGCGGTCCGGAGCCGACTGCGTTCCGTCGCGCAGCGTCGCCAGCAGCTGCGGCAGCTCGGCCAGGTCGTTGCGATCGACCTCGACGATGCGCAGTCCCTGATCGGCATAGCGCGAGAGCAGGCCGCGGACCGCTGACGACTTGCCGGTTCCGCGCTCGCCGTGCAGCAGGACGTCGTTATAGGGCAGACCGGCGATCAGCTGTCGCGTATTCCGATCGAGGGCCTCGACGGCGCGATCGACGCCGATCAGGCTGTCGAGCTCGAAGGCCGCGACCCTCTCGATCGGCTCCAGCCGCCCGACGCCGCGGCCCGATCGCCACCTGAACGCCTGCCAGCGCTCGAAGGTCTCGAGGTCGGGTGGCGCGCCGACGAACTGCGCCAACAGCCGATCCACGCGACCGAGGATCGGATCGAGTCGAGCGGCCAGTCGTTCGAGCAGATCGGACATGCCCGACGAGTGTAGTCTTCCGGCGATAGACTGCTGCCGTGAGCAAAGACTCCATGACGGCAGGGAAGGTCTCGAGGGAGATCGGGCTGTGTGCGCGCTGCGCACACGTACGCCGGCAGGCCACGGCTCGGGGCGCCGTCTTCTATCGATGTGCACGCGCGGACGGGGACGCGCGCTTCCCGCGCTATCCGCCGATTCCGGTCCTGCGCTGCCCAGGCTACGACCACCAGGAGGCGCAGCAGCTCGACTAGCCGTGAGCGCCGGGCGGACCCGGGCGGAGCGAGCCGAATCAGCGCCCCTTCGGCTCTCCGGCCGAATCGACGAACTGCGAGAGGTTGCCCCAGGGCTCGCCCAACGGATGCTCGATCACGTGGAGCATCCGCTCCAGGAATCGAAAGGTGAGGCCCCAGACGACATGCCGATCGGGCTCACCGACCACGATGCCGGGAAAGCGGATATCGGGCATCTCGGGGATGACGTGTTCGACCTGGCGATCCGCGTCATGGAGCCCAGCCAGCGGAAACCAGAAGGCCTGCTGGACCTCCCGCGGATCGAGCAGGAATTCCTGGTGCTCCGCGAGATGGAAGGCATGAGCCGAGACGACGAGGCGAGGACTCACCCGGCGGTTGCCGACGAGCTCGTCGATATGACCGAGATACTCAGCATCCGTGAGCTCGACACCGACCTCTTCGAAGGTCTCGCGGGCGGCAGTCGTCCGGGTCGAATCGTCATGGCTCTCCATGCGACCGCCTGGAAAGGCCATGTGTCCCGACCACGGATCGGCTTCGTGGAGCGCGCGCTCGATCAAGAGCACCTCGGCCGACCGTTCGCCCTCGCGCAGGACCATCGCAACGGCCGCCTGCTGGTGGCCCCGCGAATCGACCCGCGCAGGCGCGTGGGTCGAGAGCTTGCTGCGCACGTGTTCGATATCCACGACTTCGAGCTTAGCGAGCCTGCACAGGCGGCGAGAGCATCGCCTCCCCATCCGGGCTAGGTTGCTCGAAATGGAGCTCCCCCGCGCATTCGTTCCCGAGGCACGCCGCCTCCTCAAGCTCGCCCGCGAGGATCGGCGCAGCGCCGAGAAGGAGATCGCCTCGCTCGCGCCTGAAGAGCAGGCGACCCTCGTCTGCGAGGCCTCGCTGTCGATCCGTCGGCAGGTGATCGAGCTGCTTCCGGCGCCCGAGGTCGTGATCCCGCTGATCCCCGAGGCGGAGTTCTGTTACACGTGCCGCTCGATCGGGCTCTCCGATGCAGCCTGGCTGCTGCCCATGGCGACCGAAGACCAGATCGTCACGGCCTTCGATCTCGATGCCTGGGCGGGCCTCAGCGTCGATCCCCAGAGGCTCGATGCGTGGATGGAAGCGCTGGCCAGCACGGACGACGAGACGCTTCTGCGCGGCGCGCAATCCGTCGACCCCGAGCTGCTCGTGATCTTCCTGCGTCAACACATCGACGTCATCCTGAAGCCGAACGAGTCCGACGATCCGGATTGGAGTCCGCCCGATCAGGCGCAGACCCTCGAAGGTCAGTTCTACTTCGTGGCGAAGGATCCGAAGGACGACCTGGGGCCGCTGATGCGGATGCTCCATGCCCTCTTCCAGGGAGACTACTGGCTGTATTTCCGGATGCTGCAGGCCGTCGGACACGAGCTCCCGACCGAGAACGAAGAGTGGGCGCTGCGCTGGCGGACCGGGCGACTCGAGGATCTCGGCTTCCCCTCGTGGGATGCTTCGATGCGGATCTACGGATTCCTGCGGCCAGAGCGGATGGCCGAGATCCCGGAAGGCGAGGCCGCGCTCGATCTCGAGAGCTGGTCTCTGCCCGTCTGGATCAGCGAGCTGCCGGGCGTGCGGTCCGACGAGCGTGCCTTGTTCAGGGCAACTCGCGAGCTCGGCCCCGAGGAGCGCAGCGCCGTCTTCTACGGGCTCATCGCCCTCGCCAACCGCGTCGCCGTGGCGGATCGCATGGAGCTCGGCGATCCCGAATCCCTCCCGATCGCGATCGACAAGGCGACTCGACTCGCGAGCGATGGGCTCGAGTACATCGCCGAGCAGAATGGCCTGTCCCTCGAAGACGGTCTCCGGCGTGTGCCGATCGAGCGCTTGTTCAGGATCGGCAGCAATCTCGATCGCGAGGCCGCCCTGCCGAAGCCGATCGCATTCGATCTCGACAGCGAGCCGGGAGAGCATGCCGACGACGATCTACAAGACGATGCCGACTCCGACATCACCGACATCACCGGCATCGACGCATAGCACCGAGCGATCGCGCGCGACCGACGAGATCCGGCGGTCTCGGCACCGCTGATACGATTCGAAGAGCGATCCGAAGCACCGTTCGCAGCGCCATTCGCAGCATCTTCGAGCGTCCGAGTCGAAGCCCGACGACGGCGCGCCAGAATACGAGAGGGCCCACCAGAACGAGTCTGGCGGGCCCTTTCTATTGTCTTGTCCCTGCCTGGTCTTGGCTCGCCTCTCGGCTCGCCGCCTGGATCCGCCGATTGACCAGTCTCTCGACTCGCCGATCAGCATGAGCGCTGGTGTGATGCAGCCTCTCGAATCGGCCTTCCAGCCTACCCGGGCTCGACCTCGACCTCGATCAACGCTTCCTGCTCGCCGGAGCCAGCAGATCGATCGAGCTCGAGCTGCCTGCAACTGCTCCCGGAAGCACGACCTCGGCAGTGAACTCCCTGTCCCTCACGCGGCACGGCCGCGTGAAGACTAGAGATCGACGGCCTTCAGCGTCTTGCGCTTGTTGCCCTGGGCTCGGCCTTCCGCGTCCTTGATCAGCTCGCGAACAGCCGCGTCCAGCGCACCGTAGAACTCGCCGCCCACGTTGCACTTCTTGACCGCGTTCTTCACTCGCGCCTTCGAGATGATCAGCTCGACGGGCTTCGCCTTCCTCTTCGCTGCCTTCTTCTTCCTGGCCGCCATGGTTTGGCTCCTCTCGTTCGTTTCGTTGAGCGTGGATCGTCCCTCTGCCGTTCAGCTACCCGAGCTGCCCCAGCTACCCGTAGACGACCTACGAATAACTGCTGGCACTACGACTGCTGCAGAGCAGATCGATCCCGTCAAAGCACGTCGGTCCAGCGATTTCGAGACTCCCCATGAGTCCGAAATATGAGACCAACCCCCCAGTCAAACCGTTTTGCAGGGAAACCCCGCGAAACGGCGCGATCATAAACGTTTCGTGCACCTTGTCAATCGAAATGCATGCTCCATTCGGCCTCTCGAGGCCGAATTCGAGCATCTAGACCGAACCCTTCCGCGACCCGATGTCGTCGAATACGCGCGCATCGCTCGGCAGAGCATGATTCGATGCCGAACTCCAAGAGCCGCGCGCGCTGACCTCGACCCGCGCCATAACATTGAGTCATCTCTCGCGAGTCGCTCCATCCATTTGGTTCTGCAGGGAAATTCCGTATTCTCGGATCCTCACGAAACGCTCGGATTCGAGCGCCAGAGAGCGGCTCCGATGCGTTTTCGCAGAGCGCTTCGCTTCGTGATCGACCCGAGAACAGGTGAGCTCCCACGATGTCGCTGGAAAACCGATCGCTTCGCTTCTCGACCGACCGCGGTGTCGAGCTTCATTGCCTGGTGTGGTCGAAGACGAATTCCGCCGAAGACGACTTCGACGCGCCACTCGTACTGCTTCACGGCGGCGGCGCCAACGCTCATTGGTGGGACCACCTCGCCCCGAGCTTCTGCTCTGATCGATCGGTCTATGCATTGGATTTCAGGGGCCACGGAGATTCCGAACATCCCGGCGAGCGAGAGGTCGGTGCCTTCAACCTCGACCTCGAGGCCTTGATCGCCGAGCTCGGGCGCGAAGACGTCGACGTGGTCGGACATTCGCTCGGCGCGGCGGTCGCCCTCGATCATGCCAGTCGATTCCCGGCCACCCGCTCGATCACGCTGATCGATCCGGCACGCGGCGGCACGCCCGCCTCGGGGCGTCGGGCAAGGCTGGCCCTCTCCCTGCGACGCACGTACGCGAGCCGAGCGGAGGCCGTCGAGCGATTCCGCTTCCTCCCGGAGTCGAGCCACGCGAGCGAAGAATTGCGAGCCTACATCGCGCGGCACTCGATCCGCGAAGAGCCGGACGGACGCTTCGGCTACAAGTTCGATCCTGCCTGGTTCGGACTTCCTTCGAGACCTCGACCCGATCCGGCTCGGATCACCTGCCCAACCCTCGTGATCCGAGGCGCGGAGAGCGGACTGCTCTCGGCTGAAGCGGCCAGGGAGCTGGTCGAAGCTCTTCCCGACGGTCGACTGGAGGAGATCCCGAACGCGGGACATCACGTCTTCCTGGATCAACCCGAGCGAGCCGCCGCACGGATCCGGGAGTTCCTGGAGGGCGATCGCAATACGCCCCTCAGATCGGCATCCGGCCCCGCATAAGGCCCCAGTCGGTCTCGGGCGAAGCCGCCATTCTGACTGTCCATGCTCAAGCCGGAAGCGGAAGGGGCGATGCAGACATGAGCGCAAGTGCGCGCACGGACTGCGTCCGTTCCGATCGAGGGCCGTGTCATGCAAATCGCAGGCGTAGACCGATTGCTCAATCTGGCACGCGAGCTCGGCATCGACCCGACTCGAAAAGTCGGGGGCTCGGCGGCCGAACGACCGAGCGATCCGATAAAGAGCTCCCGCTCCGACTCGGAAGCCGTCGACATCCGCGTATCCCTCTCCTCGGCAGCCCGCGCCCTCGAAGCGAAGACGGCAACGCCGTCTCCTGCGATCGACGCGACGGTCACATCGACCGCCGAGCCGATCGAATCGAGCGAAATGCAAGGCACCGGGACCAAGCGCACGAACGGCGCCATCGCCGCCTATCAGAGAAACACCGCGAGCCCGATTGGCGAACGACTCCGCGTCCGGGCATAAGAGACCGGCCGCAACGGCCAATCAACACCGAAGATTCGAGTCACACGATGATCGACCAGCGAATCTCGAAGTTCATGAATCGTCACGTTCTCTGCGGTGGTCCCGATACTCCTCTCGGCACGGTCTTCGAGCAGATGCTCTCGCGGGGACAGGATGCCTTCGTCGTTCGTGAAGAGGGCGAGCCGATCGGGATGATCACTTCGCGAGACGCGATCGAGATCCTCGGTCGGAGCTTCGCTGGAGCGACACACAGGAGCGTCGTTTCATCCAGCGTGATGACGACTCCCGTCCAGACGCTGCCCGAGAACGCGACGATGGGCGAGCTGATCCAGGTGATTCGAGCGGGAGGATTCCGGCACGTTCCGATCGTCGACGACAAGGGCCGTCTGTCGGGAATCGTCGATCTGCTGGCGATCCACGACGCGACCATCAACGCGCTCGAGCGCCGGGGACGGGATCTGGAGGTCGCCGTCATGGCACGTACGGCGGACCTGCAGGCCGCCAACGCAAAGCTCCGGGAGCTGTCGATTCGCGATGGCTTGACGGGCCTGTTCAATCGCAGGGCGATGGAGGACAAGCTCTCCGATCTGCATGGCCTCGCCGTTCGCTACGGCAACGCGTACTCGGTCGCGATCGTCGACATCGATCACTTCAAGAACTACAACGATCGTCTCGGCCATATCGCGGGGGACGACGCCATCATCCGAATCTCGAGACTGCTGGCGTGCACGATCCGCGAGTCGGACTCGGTCTATCGCTACGGAGTCGAGGAGTTCCTGATCGCGATGCCCGAGACGGAGGCCGAGGGTGCGTCATTCCTCGCGGAGAGGATTCGCCGTTCGGTACGCAGCGCCGCAATCGTTCATCCAGACTCGAGTGTCGGGTCCTACGTCACGATCTCGCTCGGGTATGCAGGCGTGAAACGCCAGGAAGTCCTCGATCACGCGGGCTGGGAAGACGTGGTCGGTGCCGCCGATCGCGCGCTCTACCGCGCGAAGGAGACCGGACGCAATCGATGCGTCATGTCGAACGCAATGCATCGGGGTCCGGCTTTCACCCCATGACCTCCACTCCGTGACCTCGCGACGAACATGATGCGCTTGCGCCGACCCAGCCGAGCGCGCATGTTCCCGGCGAGGAGCAACGTTTGCCTTGATCACGGTTGCGCTCTCAGCCACGATCGGCGCGCCCCACGAGCGGGTCTGGAACGCCCTCGTCGATCCCGCCCAACGAGGGGCCTGGGACGAGCGAGTTCTCGGCGAGGTCCCCGTTCCGCGCGCGAGGAGTCATTCGCGCGCCCGAGAGAGAGGGGGTGCGGACACGGCGACTCCCCTCCGCGAGACGCGCTGGCGCTTCAGGCTCGGCACCGTACCGCTCGTGATGCACGATCGGATCATGGCAGCGGATCGGGGAGATCGCCTCGTGAGCCGCATCTCGATCGGCTCCATGCATTTCGATCAGACGCTGACCCTGCACGTCGACGACGACGAGACCGGTCCGCGAACGCGCCTCGGCATGAAGTTGGTCGGCAGCAACTCGATCGCCGTGATCGGCGAGGTCGTCCCACGCCTCGACGTCCAGAAGATGTTGATCGAATACGTCGATACGACCCTCAGACAGATCCAGAAATACTGCGAGGCAAGCGCCTGACGCCCGGCCGATCGAGGCCGACTGCGCGCTGACCGGGCTGGAGCCCGATCGAGACTAGCCGACTGCTCCTCTAGAGAACCGCCTCCGCGAGCACGCGCAGCGCGTCGACATCCGAGGTGCCGGCGAGAAGCGATCCCACGTGCCGCTTCTTCGCGGCTTCCTTCCACGCCCCCAGACGATCACGGATGCGATCGGCCGAGCCCACCAGCGCGACGTCGTCGACGAGCGCGTCGGGTACGGCGGCGGCCGCGTCGCCCTTCTTCCCGTCGAGGTAGAGGTCCTGGATCCGGATCGCCGCCTCCTCGTAGCCCAGGCGCTTCGCATAATCGTTGTAGAAATTCTTGTCGCGGGCACCCATGCCCCCGATGTACAGCGCCATCGCATGCTTCACGGGCATCCGACACTTTTCGAGGTCGTCGCCCATGACGACCGTACAGAAGGGCGCGATCTCGAAGTCCGCGAGCGACTTGCCACCGCCCGCCTTCGAGAATCCCTTCTCGAGCGACTCTTCGAAGAGGTCATAGCGTTCGGGATTCATCCACACCGGAAATACACCGTCAGCGACCTCGCCCGCGCACTCCATGCCGTTGGGCGAGATCGACGCGGTGTAGATCCGAAGGGCCGGGTCGCCGTGCAGGATGCTCTTGAGCGGCTTCCCGAGGCCGGACGCCCCTTCTCCGCGGTACGGGATCTGATAGTGGAAGCCCTCGTGCTCGAGCTTCTCCTTCCGCTCGAGGATCTTGCGGATGATCGAGACGTACTCCTTGGTCCGGGTGAGTGGCCGACCGTAGGCAACGCCGTGCCACCCTTCGACCACCTGCGGACCCGACGGCCCGAGGCCGAGGATGAAACGTCCCTTCGAGAGGGAGTAGAGCGTCATGGCCGTCATCGCGGTCATCGCCGGCGTCCGACCGGGCATCTGCATGATGGCCGTACCCACATTGATCTTCTCGGTCTGCGCCAGGATCCAGGCGGCTGGGGACACGGCGTCCGAGCCCCACGCCTCTGCGGTCCAGACCGAAGAGAAGCCGAGTCGCTCCGCCTCATGGATCAGATCCATCGGGATGTTCAGGGTGGCAGGCGAGTAGCCCGCGATGATTCCGAGCTTCATGAAGACTCTCCTCGAGGATCGGCGGCGGCGCGTGAATGTGATTGGAGGGAACGAGTCTAAGTCGCAGTCCATGCCGCGTCACAGTGCCGCTACGGAACTCTCGGTCTCCTCGACCTCTTCGATCTCGGGCGCCTCGAGCGGCAGCTCGATCTGGAAGATGGCGCCCCGCCCGACCTCGGAGATGACCTGAATACGGCCTCCGTGTCGTTCGATGATGCCGTGGGACAAGGACAGGCCGAGGCCCGTCCCCTTGCCGACCTCCTTGGTCGTGAAGAAGGGATCGAAGAGCCGCGTCTGGACTTCCGGGGGAATCCCGGGTCCCGAGTCTTCGAACTCGATGCGAACGCCATCATCGATCCGCCGCGTCCGAATCGTGATCGTGCCCCCCTCCTGCGCATCGAGCACGTCGCACGCGTTCATCAGGAGATTCAGGAAGACCTGGTTGAGCTGCCCCGGGAAGCAGCGCACCTCGGGCAGCGCTTCGTAGTCCCGGACCACCTCGATCGAGCCCTTGAAGCGCGGCTCCATCAGCGCGAGCGTGCGATCGATTTCGTCGGTGAGCTGCGCCATCTGCAGGTCGGCCTGGTCCATCCGAGAGAACGTCCGCAGGTCCTGCACGATCTGCTTGACGCGCTCGGTGCCCTCGCGACTGCGCGACAAGAGCTTCTTGATGGCGTCGCGATACTGCGTCGTGTCGGCGCCACTCTCCTGCGCCGCGACGAGCTTCTCCATGAACTCGTCGAGAAGCTGGAGATTCGCATGAACGAAGCCGATCGGGTTGTTCAGCTCGTGTGCGACGCCTGCGACCAGCTGTCCCAGGCTCTTCAGCTTCTCGCTCTGCATCAGCTGATTCTGGGTTTCCTGCAGCTCCCGCGTGCGGTTCTCGACGCGCATCTCGAGGCTCTCGTTCAGCTTCGCGATCTCGTCGAAGGCCTTGGCATTCTCGATCGCGATCGAGCTCTGGTTGGCGAGCGTCCGCAGCAGCTGTCGATCATCTGCCGCGAGCCGCTCACCCGATAGCTTCCGCCCGACCGCGATGACGCCCAGCAAGTCGACCCCGAAGAGGATCGGAACGAGCAGCTCGACCTCGAGCGTGTCGTAGACGTCCCAACAGCTCTCTCGCTTCTCGCTGTCCGGTTCGTCATCGAAGTCGGAACGCGCGAGCTCCTCGCGTCGCATCCACAGATGCTTCCAGAGCGGATGATCCGACGGGATCTCGGTGTCGATGTCGTCCTGCTCCCAATCCCCGCGCCACGCCGACGCCCGCAGCACCCGGTCTCCCTCGTCGAAGAGCAGCACCATCGCCCGACTCACACCCATCGTGTCGGTCAACGCGGCCAGGATGCGGTCGCCGATCTCGTTCATCGACAGCATCGAGACCATCGCCTCCGAGATCTCGCGCACCGCCAGCCGATAGCGCGAGCGATCGCGGTCGAAGAAGCTGTCGACGAGACCCTGCATGCGTTCGCGCAGGGGATTGAAGGCGAGGATCGCCAGGAAGAGCAGCACGACCTGGACACTGCGGACATTCACGCCGTAGCGCGCCACCAGCTCGTCGGCGAAGGTGATCATGAAGGCGAAGACGCCAGTGATCGCGAGGGTCGCCGCGCCGTAGGCCGCCGAAGACCTCGCGGCCAGGCGGAACTCGAAGAGCTGACGCCGAACCATTCCGTACCCGACTGCGAGCGGGAAGAAGCCGACCCAGAGCAGCGCGAGGTACCAGGGTATCGACGTCGGAAAGACCCATTCCGCGATCAGCACGAGCAGTCCGGGCAGCAGGCTGACCATCCCGGCCAGCAGCATCAGGTCGGCTCGATCGCCGATCCCCGCCTGATGCGCTTCGCCGCGCCCGATCGCGAGGATCGCGAGGGACGCGACCGAGACGCCAATGCCGAAGATGAAAGCGGTCGCCGCGATCCAGTTGGGCGGGATGCCCATCGCCGACTGGCTGACGACGCCGAACAAGATCGCGGTCGCGATCAGGTAGGGGATCAGTCGGATTCGCCGGCGGCGCCGGATCCAGCGCGGCTCGATCGGATAGGTCGTGAAGAGATGGAAGGTCGTCGCGCCCAGAAATGGCAGCGTCGCCAGAACGCGGGTAGGAGCCCATGGGATGAGGTCCGCTCGAATCGCCGTCGACAGCAGCACCGACATCGTCGAGCAGTAGAGCAGCATCGCCCACGACGCCGCGTTCGCGGGCCTCGTCCACCAGACCGCCAGGCCGACGGCCAGATAGAGCGCGCTGTCGAGCAGCAGGCCGAGGTGCAGGAGTACGTCGCTGGTCTGCTCGACGTCACCGGCCCGGACCGGCTCGAGCGAGGCCGTCAGGATCGAGCCGTCCGGCTTGTGGAAGCGGTAGCTGTCGACGACACCCATCTCGAGCGACGGCGACCAGAGACTCTGAATCGCCGGGATGCCGTCGATCGAGAGCAGCTGGTCGCCCTCCTCGACCCCGGCGGCCGCGGCGCTCTCAGACATCGCGTGGACGACGGCGACGCCCGCGATGATCGAGGTCCGGACGGGGAGCTGGGGACCGGGCCGCGGCGAGATCAGCGAGAAGGTCGACAGGGCGATGGCCAGCAGCGCCCACATCGCGGACCCGGTGCCGGTCAGCTGGCGAATACGTCTCGTCGTGTCGGAATCCATCGCCAGGCCTCTCGGAAGCGGCCAATGCTAGCAGGATGCCGGACGTCGCAGCGCGCGCGACGCTGGGGAGACGCGAAGCAGAGCACTCGAGGACCGAAGCTCAGGGG
>Ga0209536_100011753_pt1 | contig 12795 bp, 12 predicted proteins | sample DeeMarSeWOR28_12_FD_187461 | JGI IMG/M metagenome (GOLD analysis project Ga0209536, IMG submission 187461) | Marine sediment microbial communities from White Oak River estuary, North Carolina - WOR-2-8_12 (SPAdes) (version 2) | ecosystem: Environmental > Aquatic > Marine > Intertidal zone >...
ATATAGCCGACCACATTGAGATCATGGGAGATAAAAAGGTAGCTCAGCCCCAGCTGCTGCTGGAGATCTTTTAAAAGGTTAATGATCTGGGCCTGGATCGAGACATCCAGTGCCGATACGGGCTCATCACAAATAATCAAGGCAGGTTCAACACTTAAAGCCCGGGCAATTCCGATCCGCTGTCGCTGGCCCCCGCTGAATTCATGGGGGAATCGATCGATGCTGGCCGGTGACATGCCGACCATCTTCAGCAAATTTTGAAGACGTTGCTGTTGTTCCGAATTTTTGTGAAAGCCCGCAATTTTAAGTCCCTCGGCAATTGACTGACCGACCGTCATTCGCGGATTTAAAGAGCCGTAAGGGTCCTGAAAGATGATCTGTATTTCTTTGCGCAACGGTTTCATTTCTTTTTCATTGAGCTTCGTAATGTCAAGGCCGTTAAAAAGAATTTTGCCCGCATCTGCGTCTAAAAGTTTTAATATCAGTCTGGCCACGGTTGTTTTGCCGCATCCGCTTTCACCGACCAGGCCCAGTGTTTTGCTCTTTACGATCGTGAATGATACGTCTTCCACTGCTCGAACCCAGCCGGTGATTTTCTGAAAAAAGCCTCTCCGGATGGGAAAGTATTTTTTCAAGCCGTCAATCTTCAGAATAATGGAGTTAGGTGAAATAATTTCGCTCATCAGATAATTAGATCCATTGTTAATTATAGTGTATCGGCGTTGGAATATTGCAGCGATCCTGATTTTGGATTTTAGATTGAAACTGCTGGAAGTTAAAGCTCAGCCGTTTAGTCGGTTTTTAATCCAAAATCCGAGATTTAAAATTCAAAATTTGAATACCTACAAAACTCCAATAAGGGCACTCATCCCTTTCACTATTTTATTCTCGCCCGTTTTCGCCGCCTCCATCGAAAAGAACCGGACAGCGGGCCTGGTGTCCGTCTCCATAATCGCACATTCCAGGGTATCGCTCACGGCATGGTTGGATTGCATGCGGGCAACGCGGATGAAAAGGGCAACCCCTGGGTTTGTATGCCGGGTGTGGGACCGTTCCCGGTATGCTATAAAGCCTTTGCCCCCTTTTTTCGCGACTGGGAAGAGATGCCAGCAGCGCCTGGGTGTAAGGATGTTTTGGCCCGGTGAAAATATTGTCCCTGCTTCCCTGTTCGGCAATGATGCCCGCATACATGACGCAGACGCGATCGGCTACTTTAGAAACGACGCCGAGATCGTGGGTAATATACAAAACCGACATGGAACGCCTTCTTTGAATGGCGTCGATCAATCGCAAAATTTGGGCCTGGACTGTCACATCCAGCGCGGTGGTGGGTTCATCGGCGATAACCAGATCCGGGTCACAGGCCAGGGCCATGGCGATCATAACGCGCTGGCGCTGACCGCCGCTGAGCTGGTGGGGGTAATCACTCAGGCGTTCTGCGGGTGAGTCGATACCGACATCTTTTAATAGTTGCTGGCTGCGCTTGACGACCTCATTTTCGGGTATGTTTTCGTGGATGTTAATGGCTTCTCCGATCTGATCCCCGATGGTAAAGACCGGGTTCAAAGATGTCAGGGGCTCCTGGAATATCATGGCAATTTGATTGCCGCGAATTTTTTGCATTTCGGTGTCATCGAAATCCAGCAGATTGACATCCCGGAATAGAATCCGGCCCCCCGCAATCTCGCCGGGCGGGATGGGAACAAGGCCCATGATGCTCAGGGCGGCCACCGTTTTGCCGCAGCCGGACTCTCCCACCAGACAGACCGTTTCCTCCCGGCGCACATCGAAGCTGATCCCGTCTACAGCGCGGGCGATTTCGTCTTCACTGTGAAAGTAGACCTTTAAATCCTGCACGGAAAGTAGAATTTCGTTTTTCTCTTGCATTCTATGTCTTAATTTTCAATTCAGTCTTAAAATTTGTCAGTTGTTTGTTGTTAGCGGTCCGTTGCAAATTTTTTACGAGCTGTTCGGTTTACAACAGACAACGGACGACGGACAACGAACAAATGAGCTTTCGCATTTAAGCCGCGTTTGAAATTTGATTGTTAACAAAGTTTACTGGCGCTCCCGGAGCTTGGGGTTCAGCACATCCCGCAAACCTTCTCCAAACAGATTAAACGAAAGCACGACGATTAATATGGCAATTCCGGGCACGAAGGTTAGCCACGGCGCGTCAAAAATAAATCTCTTACCGTCTGATAAAATATTTCCCCAGGTGGCATGCGGGGGCGGCACTCCAAAGCCGAGGAAACTCAGGCCCGCTTCGGTCAGTATGGCCGATGCGATGCCGATGGTTGCTGAAACCAACACGGGGGCGACTGCATTGGGCATCATGTGGCGGAAGATGATGCGAAAATTGTTCAAACCCAGTGCCCTGGCAGCGGCCACGAAGTCCTGTTCCCTTAAGGAGAGAAATTCGGCGCGTACAAAACGCGTGGTTCCCATCCAGCTGGTTAATCCGATGACGATCATAATATTGTAAATGCTGGCAGGCAGAAGGGCAACGACGGTAAGGATCAAAAAAAAGCTCGGGAAACACAGCATGATGTCCACAAATCGCATAATGACCGTATCGATGGATAGGGTATTTTTATGCCAAAAACGTTTCCACAGGGCTGCCGAAGTTTCTTTTACAGAATTCCCAACATAAAGCGAAACCCATATTCCGGCAGCTGCGCAGATAAAAAAAGCGCTGCTCACAAAAACCAGCCCGGCAATCAACGATACCGCTCCTAAAATGAAAAGGGCGGCAATGATGAGCTGGTCCACACGAATGTGGCGTTGCCCATAGTAGCCCGCAATACCGCCCATAAATATGCCGATAATAACCGCTATTCCAACCGCTACAAAGCCAACCGTCAAAGATACCCAGGCGCCTTGAAGCATTCTGGCAAAAACATCCCGTCCCAGGTCGTCCGTTCCGAATAAATATAAGCCCAGTGTGGGGATCTCACTCGGCAGCAACGAATCCAGGTTCGGCTTGGCCAGGGGCGGGCGCAATTTTTCCTGCAGCCGCACCAGGGCAGGGTCGAAAACCGGGTTTGCTCCTGCAGTTAAAGTAAGGCCGATGAGAGCAGCGCAGAAAAAAATAATGAAAAAAACCAACCCGAGAATAGCCAGCCGGTTTTGTTTGAATAGGCGCCAGAATTCCTCAAGCCGGGTGCGTTTGGGTGCCAGGGGCTCATCGAGCTGAGTTTCGGAATCGTTTATATCCATCATAACCGTATCCTTGGATCAACCACCAGGTAGAGGAGATCAGATATAAAGGTGCCGGCGAGCACCAGTACCGCCGACACAAAATTGACTGTCAGAATGACCGGATAATCCCGGGCCAGGATGGCTTCATAGGCCATTCGCCCCATGCCGGGCCATGAAAAAATGGATTCGATGATCACCGAGCCGCCGATGAGGCCCGGCAGGATCAGGCCGAACATGGTAACAAAAGGCAGCAAGGCATTGCGCAGGGCGTGTTTGTAATGCACCTGATCGGGGGATAGGCCTTTGGCTTTGGCGGTGCGGACGTAGTCCTGCCCTTCGACTTCGAGCATCTGGCTTCGGACGTATCGGGATAGAACGGCAATGCCGGCGGTTGCGCCCAGGATAGAAGGCAACAGCAGATGCCAGATTCGATCCATGGCGATGTGGGACCAGGATGTGTCTCCGATCCCAAATGTTTCCATACCGATAACCGGAACATGGAAGTGGGTTACCACAAAAATGATCAAGATATAGGCGAAAAAGAAGCCGGGTATCGAGATTAAAAGATAAGAGAAAAAGGTGGCGCTGCGGTCATAGAAGTCTCCCCTGAATATGGCTGAGCGGATCCCGACGGGAAAAGAAATCGTCCAGGTGAGAATCGTCCCCACAATAAAAAGCGGCAAACTGTTTAGAAATCGTTCCCATATCTTTTTAAGCACCGATTGATTATCCTTCCAGGAAATGGTTTTGCCGGTGAAAAGATCGCGGTAAAAATACAGATACTGAACATAAAGCGGTTGATCCAGATGAAACGCCTCGCGAAATCTCTCGACCATTTCAGGCGTGAATTTGGGATTTAACGGGTCCACCTGGCTGGGTTCGCCGGGCGCCAGATGAATAATCAGGAAAGAAACAATGGAGACAAAGAATAACGTGACAATTTTCTGGATAATACTGCGTCCGATAAATGACAACATCTCAGATTCCTTTAAATTTCTAAGGCGTCAGCTCCGGAACCTCCGCCAGCTTGATCCATTTGTTAAAATAGAAGGTATAGCTGCCGGTCTTGGTAGGAGTTATCTTTTTGTAAACAGCGTTTCCGCTATCATCGATTTCGCGGATGACGATGCGTTTGTCCAGGATCGCGGTCCATCGGCCCACATACAGAAAAGTGTAAGGTTGCTCGTGGGCGATGATCTCATGCAACCGTTGGCAGTATTGGACCTGTCGATCGTGATCATATTCCTGTCTGATTTTAACGATCAGATCATCGGCTTCTTTGTTTTTGAAACCGACAAAATTCAGCTGGTGCGGGCCAATCTGGCTTGAGTGCCATATTTGGTAAAGGTCCGGATCGATCCCCATGGACCAGCCCAGAACGAGGGCATCAAAGTCCAATTTATTCACCCGTTCCTGGATAAAGACGGACCATTCCAAAAGATCGGTGCGAACATCGATGCCGATTTGTTTCCACGCGTCCTGAGCGATGGCCAGGATCGCCTTGCGAATATCATTTCCGCTGTTGGTGATCAGTGTAAATTGCAATCGCTGGCCGTTTTTTTCAAGCCGGCCTTCAGCATTTTGCTTCCACCCGGCTTCAGCCAATAAGCTTAAAGCGCCCTGGGGATCGTAGGCAACGGGTTTGACGTTGTGGTTATAATAATCGGTCTGTTTAACAAATGGCCCGGTAATGGGCTCTCCCTGGTTATAAATCACGAATTTGATTATCTTGTTTAGATCAATGGCCATGCTCAAAGCCTGGCGCACCCTGCGGTCATCAAACGGCGGCCGCCGCATGTTGTAACCGATGTAAGTGTAGCCAAAAGATGGGCCGGAAAAACTCTGGAATCTGGGGTCTTCCTTCAAACGTTTGACCTGATGGGGTTGGACACCATAGCTGTCGATGGTTCCGGCGTAAAACTCCATTTCCTGAGTCAGAAGATCAGGAATGACCCGAAAAACATATTTTTTATAATTGGGCGGTCCTTCCCAGTACCCGTCAAAGCGGTCAAGGACAATAAATTGATCGGATTTCCATTCGCGAAACACAAATGGCCCGCAACCAACTGGGTGCCGATTGAAGGTGCTCTGTCGCATCGAAAATGTTTCAGGATCTTTTCCGAGGCGCAGCGCTTCTGTTCTAAGGGCCTCTGCATTAAGTAAATGTTCAGGAAGGATTCCCATGGCCCAGGTTCCGATGGCCGGCGAGTAGAGTCTTTTGTAGACAATGCGAACGGTAAGCGGATCGACCGCCTGGACTTCTTTAACCGGCTCGTAATCAGCGATGCGCGGCGATAGATTTTTGGAATTCATGATCGCATCATAGGTAAACTTGACATCCTGGGCATCGAATATATGGCCGTCGTGAAATGCGACGTTTTTGCGCAGATTAAACTCAATAATCGGATTGTGTTCGGTTGCCGGAAGCAGTTCACCGGCATAAAACGACAGAAGCTCGCTGTCGATTGGCGGATCGGCAGACAGGTAATTTTCTGCGTGAAAACTGGCGAAATAATTTTCACCCAGCAGATGGGTCAGATTGGCAAACAGGTCCTGGTCGACCATCTCCAGAACCAGTTTAATTCTGGCGGGTGCAGCCACTTTAATTTTTATTTGAACAGCGTTTTTTGAGGACTGCGGGTCTTTTTTAATCCGCTCAACCGTATCGGTGCGTTGCGGAATCAACGAAATGGCTTTAATGTTGTCGAGCGTTTTTTTGAGCGCTGACGGCGATAGGTCCTCTCTTTTTTTAGAATTTTCCAGCAGGTCAATAATTTGCTGCGCATTCGGCTGACCGAGGCCCGCAACAACGGCCGTTTCATTTGCATAGAAAAAGGCCTCTTCGTTTATTTTCCAGCCGGTCGCCAGTCGTCCCCTGAAACGCAGATCCTCATCCCGGTCAATGAGGCCTTCAAAAACTCTTCCCTCTATCTCGCTGCTGGCGCTCTCTGCAGATAAAATGGGGTTTAAAATCGTGGCATCCCCGATTGATGCATTGATGTATTCATTCAAACGGTTGGGGTTGCCTCTGGCCTGCTGCTCATAGGTGGGCACCCAGAAGTAAGACTGGATTAAGATCAACGTAAGCACAAGTGGAGCCAGTATCAGGATACGTTTGGTCGTCATGGCGGCTTTTTAAAGTGTATTCAACAATTCACGAATCGAGGCTTTTTTCTTCTTAATAGTTTCAGTTTCGATATCATCGGGATTTAATGCGGCCACCTGGTCCAGATAGTTCAGGGCGGCTTCAAGGCCGGCGCGGGTGCCTTTGCTGGCGGCCACATCGGCCTTGTAAAAAAGGATCATGCGGTCGATTTGATTGATCCGCGCATGAGCTGTCTGGCGAAGTTCCTCGGTTGTGGCAAAAGACAGTGCTCTGTTCAGATAAGATTTGATGCCGATAAAATCCGGCATCCCGGGAACTTCCATCAGGGCATCGGCTTTTTGGGTATAGAAATTAAATGCCAGCGGGAAAACCTCTTCTCTGGCATACACATTTTTTATTTCTGACGGTGTTTGAGCCCCGGGCATAATCAGAATGCGCCTTTTCCCTGTGGGGGAGAAGGTCCCCTGCCAGATTTCCACGGCCCCGGCTGCGGATCTAAGGTAATATGTGTCGACATTATGATAGCTTGCTCGAACGACCAGGCCGATGAGTATGGCAAAGATAAATCCGCCGATACCGGAGAGCCACATTTTTCGTGAGAGCCGGAAAGTTAAGATGCGGCCGGGTATTGTTGAAAAAACCGTTTTAAATTGTGCGGCGGTTCGTTTTTGCCGCGAGTCTTTCGCTTTGGGCTGAGCGTTATTCTCTTTTTCAATATGGCTGCCGGCTATCTTTTTGTCAGGTGAATCTTTGACGACGAATGACGCTTCCGATTTGAAATCATTGGAGTTTGTGTTTTCCATTAAAAACCCCTTTGAATTCTCAGACAGCTGCCCTATAATGACGCTGAATCATTGACTGCTTCAGGCGCAGGCGGAGGGAAAGAGCGGCCCCTTCAGCTGTGTTTTTTATACGTAATTATTTCACGCCGTTGTTGATTCGTCAAGATGCGTCTGCATTTCACACATGCACAGCCAGATGTTGCTTAATCCATTTCATTTTTTAAACGACGTAATCAAAGCTGACGGTTAAGAAAGGCGAGCGCGATGGACGATCAAATCACGATATCAATATGGCTTTTTTTTCTCCTGCTGGCGATATCCGCCTGGGCAGTATTGGAACGGGTTCTGATCCCCAGTTCACGGTGGTTTATCAGGCGCCGGATTAATCGCGTGATCGATGAAATCAGCGCACGCCTGGATATTCAAATTAAACCGTTCCAGCTCACCAAGCGACAGGTATTGATTGATCGTCTAATTTACGATCCGAAAGTCGTTGAAGTCGTTCAAGAAACTGCCCGCGAGCGAGAATGTCCCCGGGAAATCGTTCAAGGCCAAGTAATGACTTATGCCAAAGAGATCGTGCCATCATTTAATGCCTATCTTTATTTTCGGATTGGATATTGGATGGCCAAAAAAATCGCCCGGCTTCTCTACCACGTGCGTATCGGTTTGGTCAATGATCAACAATTTGCATCAATAGACCCGGAGTCCACCGTCGTATTTGTTATCAATCACCGCAGCAACATGGACTATGTTTTGGTTGCTTTTCTGGCTGCCGAAAAAACAACACTGTCCTATGCGGTAGGGGAGTGGGCCAAGATCTGGCCCCTGCAAACCCTTATCCGGGCCATGGGTGCTTTTTTTGTTCGGCGTAATTCACGCGACCCTTTGTATCGAAGGGTTCTGGAGCGCTATGTTCATATGGCGACCAAAGAGGGCGTCTGTCAGGCCGTATTTTTGGAAGGCGGCCTGAGCCGGGACGGGCTCCTGAGGCCACCAAAGCTGGGCTTCTTAGATTATATGTTGCGCAGTTATGCTCCCGAAAGCGATCGAGATATTGTATTTATTCCCGTCGGGGTCAATTATGATCGGACCTTAGAAGATCGGAGTCTGCTGCGGGCATTGGACCCCGCTGCCGAAAAACGCAGCAAATGGTTTGTCATCAAAACCACCTGCGGGTTTATCGGTAAAAGCATATTTCTGATGGTGTTGAGCCGCTGGCAGCGATTCGGCTACGCTTATGTTAACTTCGGAAAGCATCTCTCGGTCCGCCAATATTGCCATGACCATGGCGTAAACTTTGGAAAATTGGCGCGTAAGACCCGGTTTTTAGAGGTGGAAAGACTTGCCAAGCAGTTGATGGATGCGATCAGGAATTCCGTTCCAGTGCTTCCGGTATCCCTGGTGGCAGCGGTGATGCTGGAATCGGGTCACAAAGGTTTAAGCGCTTCGGAGGTGGAAACAAAGGTAAGCCAAATGATCGCAGCACTTCAGAAACAGGGAGCCCCCGTTTATGTTTCACCTGAGAATCGGGTGGAATCCATCGTAAATGCCTTAAACATGCTGCAATTAAGAAGATTGATTCGAGAGTCAGAAGGAATTTACCGGGTGGTCTCCGGAGAAGCTGAGCTCCTGGCCTATTATGCCAACTCCATTGCCCATTGGCTGCAGCTTCCAGCCGATTCGCATGATGTATCTGATCAAAACAAACCGCTGGAGCAATCTGATGCTCAAAAAATATAGCCGCCCATTGATCTATTTCAGCCTTTTTTTGCTGGTCTTGGATTATCCATTGAATCTCCGTGCGGAGTTTTACAAATACATAGATAAGGAAGGCCGAACATTCTATGTCGATGACTTGGGCAAGGTTCCCCCGGAATACAGAGATCAGATCAACGTTTACCAAGAGAAGTATGACCACCTGCCTGCAGATCAAAGAAAAAAAAAGCTCAAAGAGGATCAGCAACAGCAAAATGAACAGGAACTTGAAAAGCAGCGTCAACTTGAGCTGGAACTGCAGCAGGCAGCTGAAAGGGAAGAAGCCGAAAGGAAATTGGAGGAGCAATTTGCCGGGCAGAAAAAACTGGAAACCGCCATCACCATTGAAGGCAATCGGATTTTTGTGCCGGTTACACTGGGAAACAATGGTATTGAAGTGGAAGTTTTGCTGCTTCTGGATACGGGTGCGTCTCAGACGGTGGTGCACCGTGAGGTTGCTGTTCAACTGAATATCATCGCGCTGAAAAAGGGACTGTCGCAGGTGGCCGGCGGTCAGCAGATCTATACCGAACTGGGCAAAGTCGATTATATGAAAATAGGACCGCATACGCTGAAAAATTTCACCGTCCTTGTCATCAGCCATGAGGGGCCGCCGGTAAACTTTAAAGGACTGTTGGGCATGAACTTTCTGAAAAATTTTCAATATAGACTCAATTTTGAAAAACAGGTGATCCAATGGCAACTTCCTGCAAATCAATGAATTTTTTCAATTTGATAAAAAAGCGTAAAATGGGCGTATAACCATCTGAGGCAAAAAATGGAAAACATTCTTGACTGGGGCATAGACGTGGTTTTGTGGTTTCAGCAATTTAGTCCTGCCCTCGACCTGCCGTTCAAAAGCTTGACCTCTCTGGGAAATCTGGAATTTTTTTTGATTTTCATGCCGCTTATATATTGGTGTTTAGACCGTCGCACGGGTGTTAGATTGCTGATTTTGCTTTTAATTTCTGCGTATTTGAACTCAATTGCAAAAGTCCTGCTGGACCAGCCCCGACCCTATCAATATGACCCGCGCGTTAAACCCCTTGTGGCGGCCGAGGGCGGAGGGTTGCCCAGCGGTCATACCCAGGATGCGGTGGTGGTCTGGGGCTATCTGGCATCTCGGGTTAGGCAACCGGCGATGTGGGGATTTGCCGGTTTTTTAATGATCGGAATTCCCGTTTCCCGCCTCTATTTAGGGGTTCACTTTCCCACTGATCTCATCGGAGGTTACATCTTAGGCGCACTGTTGCTGATTGTCTACATTGAGTTCGCATCAAAAGCCGAAGCATGGCTGGTTCAAAAGGGCATTATTTGGCAGTTGATTGTGGCAACTTTTTTGCCGATTCTCTTCATTTTAATAAGCCCCACGGGTGCAATGAATCCCTTGAACGTCTCCGGCATCTTATTGGGATTTGCTCCGGGTATTGTTTTGGAGCGTCGATGGATAAAATTTTGCTCCGGAGGCAGCTTTGCGCGGCGAGCCCTGCGTTTCGTTGTGGGTCTAATCGTTCTTTTTGCCATCTGGATGGGGCTCCGGATTGGCTTTGGTGGCTGGGAGCCTGCATCTTTGTATCGGGTCGTACGTTATGCTTTCGTCGGCCTGTGGGGCGGGCTCGGTGCTCCCTGGCTTTTTGTGCGTTTAAAGCTGGCCGAAAATGAGTTATGATGTACCTCTTACTTGCCGATTGGGTCGTTCTCATTCATTTCGTTTTTGTGCTGTTTTCGGTGTTTGGAGCCTTGCTATTGATCCGGTGGCGAAAAATTATCTTGCTGCATCTTCCGGCAGCTGCATGGGCGGTATGGATTGAATTTTCGGGAAAAATCTGTCCCTTGACTCCCCTGGAGAATTGGTTGCGGCTAAAAGGCGGAGAAAATGTTTACAGCGGAGATTTTGTGGGACATTATCTCTTGCCGCTGATTTATCCATCGAACCTCACGAGGGAAATTCAAATTATTTTAGGCGTAATCGTTGCGGGAATGAATATGGCGATATACGGATATGTGTTTTTTTTACGAAGAAAGGCTCCGATGGGAATAAAAGAATGATGTATTTTTAAATGGAGATTGTTTGCATAGATCCCTTGACATCCGCAGCGCAAACACTTAATTTAGCTATTTTGAGTATATTCTCATAAAGGAGTTCTTATGGTCAGACCGCGAAAAAATCGCAGGGTTGGGTTCAATCCTGAAATCAGTTATTTTAAACCCCGCGGCATTCCGCTGATGCAATTAGAAGAGGTGCGCCTTACGGTCGATGAACGCGAAGCCATGCGGCTTTCCGATTTGCTTGATATGTCTCAGGAGGAAGCCGGTCAGCATATGGGTGTTTCGCGGGCAACATTTGGAAGAATCATTCAGCGCGCTAGAAAAACAGTTGCTGATGCCCTGATAAATGGAAAGGCAATCAATGTAGCGGGAGGCAACTATCACATCAAGGGAGATAAATAAAATGGTCCAAATTCAAGATAATGTTCCGCCTGATCCGCAAAAGGCGCAAGCGCAAAAAGATGCAGACGTAAAACAGTCATTGGGGAAAATAAAGAACAAAATTATCGTTATGAGCGGCAAAGGGGGTGTGGGTAAGACAAGCACATCGGTGAATCTTTCAATTGCGCTCGCCAGCAGTGGGCACAAAGTGGGAATAATGGATGTGGATCTGCACGGCCCGGATGTTCCGCGGATGCTCGGAATAAGCGGCATGCCGCAGTTGACCCCGAACCACAAACTGAGTCCCATACGGTATTCTGAGAACTTGAGTGCCATATCCATTGAGTCTTTTATTCCCGGCAAAGACGATGCGATTATATGGCGCGGTCCTTTAAAATTTTCGGCCATCAGGCAATTTATCGGCGACGTCGAGTGGGGCGAGCTTGATTTTTTGGTCATTGATTCTCCTCCGGGTACCGGCGATGAACCGTTGACTGTGGCTCAAATGATTTCTGATGCAAAGGCTATAATTGTAACCACACCCCAGGAGATCGCTCTGGCCGACGTGCGCAAGTCTATTAATTTTTGCAGAGCAGTTAAAATGGAAATATTCGGTTTGATCGAAAATATGAGCGGCTTCAACTGCCCCCACTGTGGTGAGCTGATCGAACTGTTCGGCTCTGGCGGTGGTGAAAGAACCGCTAAAGAAATGGCCGTTCGTTTTCTCGGCCGAGTACCATTTGATCCTGAAGTTGTTACCTGCGGTGATTCAGGGGCTTGCTATCAGAAAGTTCACACAAATTCAGCAGTCGCCAAGGCTTTTAGTGATGTTTCTCAGGCAGTCGCAAAACTTGTCTAAGGACTGGCCATCTCAAAAATAGGTGAAACAAAAAATCCACAAAATCTTGCCTGAAAACTGGACCCATAATCATTCGGTGAATCTGCCATCATCTTTCAGATTTTCAGCATTTCCGACTTTGTTTTCAAGCCAGCCAATGCTTTCGACCTTTCGCAGATCAAAATCCGGTACGAACGGTTTAATATCCAGCAGAGGTGTTTGGTCGATGATATCAATATCCTCAACATCTAGCGTTTGATAATCAATTTTCAGCAGACGCACCACCGATATCCCAATCGGGTTGGGTCGAGCCGGTGCCCGGGTAGCGAAAACACCGTGAACCGTGTGGTCAAGAAAGGGCTTAACCTTTAGTTTATATGCCGCTGATAAATGAAAGTGATATAAAAGAATAATGTGCGAAAATCCGTTGAGGTCAGCGAGACCTTCGATGAACTCAGGAAAAATTTCAACTTCCGCCTTTACCCCTATTCCCCCGACTGGCTGGATTGGCGTTCCCAAAGAGTACGATAAATGAAAAAAGAAGATCTTCATATTTTGCGGAATTTTCTAATATGATAAGTGACTTACTTGTGCCCTCCCATGTGTGCCGTGCAAAGGTACATCGTTCCAGCAGGTGAAAGTCCCGCCCCGTTCAAAGGACGTCCCAACAATTGGCCAGA
>Ga0209536_100011754_pt1 | contig 12795 bp, 23 predicted proteins | sample DeeMarSeWOR28_12_FD_187461 | JGI IMG/M metagenome (GOLD analysis project Ga0209536, IMG submission 187461) | Marine sediment microbial communities from White Oak River estuary, North Carolina - WOR-2-8_12 (SPAdes) (version 2) | ecosystem: Environmental > Aquatic > Marine > Intertidal zone >...
CCTTCCTCTGGGCCAATCGTCCCATCAGTCCAGATTTCCATCACCAGGCGATCGTAATTCGTGCTCTGACCTACGCGGGCACTTCCTGATTCCCAGTTTACCCGTCGTATGGGGCTAAAGATCGCATCGACTGGAAGTTCGCCGATTGGCAGCCTGCCGCCGCGCTCATCCGCCGGGGAATAACCTCTACCTCGTTCAGCCGTCATCTCGATTTCAAGGCTGGTTTCATTGGCGTCAACTGTAAACAAGTAAAGATCCGGATTGACAATCTCGATTTCTGGTGGTGCGATGATATCCGCTGCTGTTACAATGCCTGCTCCCCTTACTTCGAGATGGAGTCTGGCAGTATCTACATCGTGCATCATCATGCGCAGCTGCTTTATCTGCAGCATCACCCGGATTACATCTTCACGTACGCCAGGGATTTCACTGAATTCATGCTGTACATCCGCTATTCGGATTGAAGTAACTGCCGCCCCTTCCAGAGAAGATAGGAGCACCCGTCGAAGGGCATTTCCCAGAGTGATCCCATAACCACGCTCAAGAGGGCTGATGGAGAATTTTCCATAATTTCTTGATTCAGCTTCTCTTTCGATCTTTGGCGTTACCATATTTGTTAAACCTATCACGGTTCACCTCATTTGAAACTCAAACCGTCTCCCCTTGCAGTTGAAAAGGAGAACAGCAAACAAAAACCTATCGCTTGTAATACTCCACGATCAACTGTTCATTGAGATTTCCATCAATCTCAGAACGTTCTGGTAACCGTGTAACGGTACCCTTCAAATTCTTCACATCCCTGCTCACCCAATCAGGGACTGATCGTTCCTCTGCAACCGCAGCTAGGTCTTTGAAAAAGGTTCGCTTCCTTGAACCTTCTCGAACAGCGATCTCATCACCAGGGGAGATCAGCATCGAGGGTACATCCGTACGGCGGCCATTTACATCGAAATGCCCGTGAGTAACTAATAACCTTGCTTGCGCTCGATTTGCAGCGAAACCCAAGCGAAAAACCACGTTGTCCAAACGAGATTCGAGGATCTGCAGCAGGTTCACGCCAGTTAATCCTCTGCGTTTCAGGGAAACATCATAGTATCGCCGAAATTGTCGTTCTAACACTCCGTAAGTGCGGCGAGCTTTTTGTTTTGCACGCAACTGACGGCTGTAGTCGGACTCCCGCCTTCGCCTATACTGGAAACTCCTGCCATGGATCCCAGGCGGGTAACCACGTCTTTCAAAAGAACATTTCGGTGTGAAACATCGTTCACCTTTCAAGAATAACTTCTCACCTTCGCGCCGGCATAATTTGCAAACCGGTCCTGTATATCTAGCCATTCGTTCTTCCTTATTGAATAATAAATTTCTTTTATACGCGTCGTTTCTTGGGTGGACGGCATCCATTATGCGGTACGGGTGTTTTATCCGTAATTGCCGTTACCTTCAAACCGGCTGCCTGAACAGCCCGAATTGCTGACTCCCTACCCGGGCCGGGTCCCTTGACGAATATCTCCACTTCTTGAAGGCCAAGTGATTGGGCAGCTTTAATTGCCTTTTCCGCTGCTAAGCGGGCCGCGAAAGGCGTACTTTTACGGGATCCTTTGAAACCGGCAGAACCCGAACTTCCCCAAACAACTGTATTCCCTTGCATATCCGTGATCGTCACAATCGTGTTATTGAACGTGGCACTGATATGCACCTGACCTGCAGATAACGTTCGTTTTGTTTTTCTTCCACCTGAACGGCGCGATCTATCTCCTGTTGCCATATTTCCTCGCTAAATTATCTCTTATTCTCTCAAACCCAGTTTTTGGTGAGAGATTACTTCTTCTTTGCTCCGCGTCGACGTCCTCGTCCTGCAACCGTCTTCTTTGGTCCCTTCCTGGTACGGGCATTTGTTCTCGTTCGTTGACCACGTACAGGGAGGTTGCGTCGATGACGTAAACCTCGATAACTGCCAATTTCGATCAGCCTCTTGATATGCATTTGCGTATCACGCCGCAGATCGCCTTCAACCTTGTAATTTTGAATGATGAATTCACGGAGAGAGGCAATTTCAGCATCGGTTAGGTCTTTTACTCGCGTATCAGGATTTACCTGGGTCGCTTCCAGAATCTCTTTCGAGCGAGTCGGTCCGATCCCATATAAGTATCTCAATCCAATTTCGACACGCTTATTTCGGGGGAGGTCAACACCTTCAATTCTCGCCATATTTTTCTATCCCTGTCTTTGCTTATGTTTTGGATTTTCACAAATTACATATACTACGCCGCGCCGTTTTACCACTTTACACTTAGCACAGCGTTTTTTTACTGAAGCAGATACTTTCATTGCTCGTCTCTCCTAAATTTGTTCCCTTGTTCGGCAAGTAGCCGAAGTTATAATTATACTTAACCTAATATCAATTGTCCAGAAAATATCAAATCAAAGTTAATATTAATGGGTCATTTTCCGTGACAGCCACAGAATGTTCAAAATGTGCTGTTAATGAGCGATCGGCAGAAATTACTGTCCACTGATCATCCAGCACTTTGGTGCGGTGAGTTCCAACCATCACCATGGGTTCTAAAGCCACTGTAATCCCGGGTCGCAGCGGGATGCCACGGCCACTCACACCAAAATTAGGCACCAGTGGACCTTCGTGCATATTGCGTCCCACACCATGACCTGTATATTCTCGTGGTACATGAAAATTGTAACTTTCCACGTATTGCTGGATCGCTGATGAGACATCTCCAACACGATTTCCTGCGCGCATTTTTTCAATCCCTTTGTACAAAGCTTCTTCAGTCACTTCCAGCAACTTCTGCGCCTGTTCCGAAATTTCTCCAACACCGGTACTGAATGCAGAGTCAGCTACAAAACCATCCAAAATCGTTCCACAATCTATTGAAACCAGGTCACCATCCTGGAGTTTTCGTTTCCCAGGAATACCATGCACCAACTCCTCGTTGATCGATATCGTCAGGGTTGCTGGATATGGATAAGGACCAGGGTAATTCTTAAAAGCTGGTTTTCCACCTTTTTCCAGAATTAACTCTTCGGCAGCTGCATCCAATTCTTCCGTGGTGATTCCAGGTTGAATCATCTCCCGAACTTTTGTTAATACCTGAGCATTGATACGACCTGCTTCACGCATCACATCAATTTCTGGTGGATTTTTGATCACAATGGGTCTGTCAGCCATGTGATTCCTGATCTCCATCTATTTTTTCCAATATTTCCTTCGTCACATTCTCAATCGATTGTCTACCATCAATTTCGATAAGAATGCCTCTTTTTTGGTAATATTCAACCAATGGACGGGTCTGCTTCTCATAAACTCGAATCCTGTTTTTAACCGTTTCGGGCTGATCATCTTCCCTTTGGTAGAGGTCCGATCCATCGAAATCACATTTACCCGCCACCTTTGGAGGATTGTATTTCTTATGGAAAATATGACCATGGGCTCGGCAGGTTAATCTCGATGCCAAACGTTCTACCAATTCCTCTTCCGGGACAACGATGTAAGGAACTCTGTTGATCCTACAATCAGTATTTTCCAAGATTCCATCGAGGGCTTTTGCCTGAGCCGGGGTGCGTGGAAATCCATCTAATATTGCACCTGAACCACAATCTGCCCTTGCAATCCGCTCCTCAACCATGGCGATAGTAACATCGTCGGGAACCAGCTCTCCGATTCTGATGTACTCATTGGCACGCTTTCCCAATTCAGTTTGATTCTTAATATTTTCCCGGAAAAGGTCACCAGATGATATCTGAGGTATCCCTTTCTTTTGAGCGACCACTTTCGCTTGCGTACCTTTTCCAGCACCTGGCGGCCCCAGGAAAACATAAAAATCCTTCACCCTACTTCTCCTTACCTGATCAACAATGTGTCATCATAACCGTGCAGTTTGAGTTCTGCTTCGATGTTGAAGAAAGTATCGCGAACAACACCAACAACGATCAATAAACCTGCTGATGACACTAATAACAAGCCTGTACTTGCGCCGAATGGGATGATCAAACCTATCAACCAGGGCAAAATTGCTACCAAACCCAGGAATAATGCCCCGGGCAGGGTTATTCTACGCAACACCTTGGTTAGATATTTTTGTGTTGGAGCACCCCGACTAACACCAGGAATTTGTGCACCGCTTTTCTTCAGGTTCTCACCGTAGTTTTGTTGAGCAAAGAGCACATCGGTATAGAAGAAGGTAAATCCAACGACCATGAAGAAATAGAGCACCCAGTATGCATTACTGCTACCCCCAAATAGCGACTGAATGCTGGCAGAAAGGTTTGCCACCCATTCTGTTTGAGAGCCAGCGAAAAAGCTGGCAATAATCGCTGGAAAAGTCAACAGCGCCTGTGCAAAGATGAGCGGGATCATACCGGCCATATTTACTCTCAGCGGGAGGGTACCCTTAACAGGCATTGACATTCGATTCCCAACTCGTCGACCTGGATACATCACAGGAACGTTGCGTTGCCCTTGTTGGACAAAAACAATGGCAAAGATTATCAGCAAGGTGAAGATCAGCATGAAGGCTAATCCAATCCAGCGATTTTGTTCATCAGCGAGGATGGTCGCCAAGGTAACTGGTACACGAGAAACGATACCCGCAAAGATTATCAAAGACAGACCCTGGTTGCGAATACCAAATTCTGAAATTAATTCACCCAACCAAATCGCAAACATCGTTCCAGCTGTCATGCTGGCAACTACCGCCAGGGAAGAGAGGAAGTTTCCTCCAGACAATCCGAAATTCTCGAGAATTGGTACACCACCAGTGAACTGGGTAAAGAGGTTAATTTGTCCGATTGCATTCAATGCAGCCATCGGGACTGCTAGAATGTACGTCCACTTCTCCATCCACTTGCGCCCTTCTCTCGGATCCTCTTCCATTCTCCTCTGGAAACTCGGAATAATCGGAACCAGTAGGTTCAGGATAATTTGCGCAGTAATGTAAGGATAGACTCCCATTGCGAGGACTGAGAAATTTGAGACAGTTCCCCCGGATAACAAATCCAGCAGATTCACAAGTGTCCCAGAAGCCCCCCCACCTTCCATGATTGCAGCCATCGCGTCTTTATTAACTCCCGGAACAGGTACGTGTGCTGCAAATCTATAAATTGCCAATAAACCAATGGTTATCAACAGCCTTCTTCTGATATCTTGTGCGGTCCACAGATAGCGCCATGCTGAACGCTTCATATTTTGGCTCCTTATTCGCCGTCTTGAGGCGAAATAATCTCCACACTCCCACCTGCTGATTCAATCTTGGTTCGGGCTCCTTTAGTAATGCGATGCACGCTCACATTCAATGCGACATCTACCTCCCCTTCACCCAGGAGTACGATTGGTCCTGCCTTTTCTTTTACCAACCTGGCGTCCACCAAAGTTTCAGGATTTACATCGCTCTTCGCAGAAAAGCCCTTTAACTGACCGACATTCACTTCCTGGTACTCAACACGGTTGATAGGGGTAAATCCCTTACCACGCATGAATGGCAGTCTGCGGAAGAACGGTAAATTACCACCTTGGTGGTAGAGTCGGGTTCCCCCACCTGCACGTGCTCCCTGACCTTTCGTGCCGCGTCCGGCAGTTTTTCCTTGACCAGCTGCAGTTCCCCGTCCGACTCTTTTGCGCCCTTTCTTTGCGCCTTTATTGGGTTTCAAATCATGTAGTTGCATTTGCGATCCTATTCTTCAACATATAACAGGTGGCTGACTTTTGCCACCATCCCGCGAAATGTCGGTGAGTCCTTGTGCTCAACGGTCTGATTCATTTTCCGCAGACCCAACGCCCGGACTGTCCTTTTCTGGGAAACATCGTAACCAATGGGACTCTTCACCAGTGTTACCCGAACGAGTTTCTCAGTTTGTTTCTTCTTCGTTGTCTTTCTTTTCTTTTTTGGTTCACTCTCAGGCATTTTGTTTCCTTCTCTCCCAGAATGGGGTTACTTCCTTTACTGACTTTCCACGCAACATCGCTACTTCTTCGGGAGAGCGTAGTTGATCTAATGCATCCATCGTTGCGTAAACGACGTTGAGCACATTATTGCTGCCCAGGGATTTTGTCAGAATATCGGATACACCAGCAGCTTCAAGCACAGCGCGCACTCCACCAGCTGCAATCACACCAGTACCAGGAGAAGCGGGTTTGAGCAGAACCTTTGCTCCAGAGATTCTTCCTATCACCTCATGGGGAATTGTTGACCCAAAGAGAGAGACTTTCCGCATTTCCTTCTTGGCTCTTTCAGAAGCCTTGCGCATCGCATCCGGAACAGAGTTCGCTTTTCCAATTCCAACACCAACTTTACCTCTATTATCGCCAACAACAATGGTTACTCGAAATGAAAACCGGCGCCCACCTTTAACAACTTTGGCTACCCTGGCGATTTCGATCACGCGCTCATCGAATTCTTGTTCGAATTCAGTCGATTTAAAATCTGACATAATCTTCTCCTAAATTGCTGCCTAGAATTGCAGGCCGCCTTCTCGTGCACCATCAGCTAGCGCTTTAACGCGCCCGATATATCGGTATCCAGACCTATCAAAGACTACTTGCTTGATTCCTGCATCTTTCGCTCGGTTTGCTAATGTCTCTCCGACTTTTTTCGCCTGTTCGGTTTTTGATTTACCAGAAACATCACCGCGTAATTCCTGATCAATCGTGGATGCGGATACTATTGTGATACCTTCTTCATCATTGATTAACTGGGCATAAATCCCTGTCAAGCTACGGAATACATTCAACCGCGGTTTTTCTGCTGTGCCAAAAACTCGCTTGCGGACACGCAAATGTCTTCGCTGCCGTGCCTTGGATCTTGAAATCTTCTTAGCCATGCCTCTATACCTTACCAGCCTTACCCGCTTTACGACGGATACGCTCATCCAAATATTTGATTCCTTTGCCTTTATAAGGCTCAGGTGGGCGAACTTTCCGAATATCTGCAGCTACATGACCAACTACTTGCTTGTCATATCCCTTTACTGTGATTTGGCGGGTTCGCTCATCAACTTCAAATTCTATTCCTTCCGGAGGTTCAACTTCAACAGGATGGGAAAACCCAACATTCAGCACCAGGTTCTTACCATCCAAACCTGCACGGTAACCAACTCCATTCACCTCTAAAATTTTTGAGAAACCAGAGCTAACTCCAACAACCATGTTGTTTATCAAGGCTCTGGTCATACCATGCAGTGCCCGGTGATTGGGTTCATCTGAAGGTCGACTGACTGAAACTTCTCCATTGTCGAACTTGATTTGCATGTCGGCAGGAAAAGTATGCTGCATCTCGCCTTTGGGTCCCTTTACCTTCACATGTGAACCCTTGATCTTGATCTCTACGCCATCTGGTATGGTGATGGGCATCAAACCGATTCGTGACACAATAATCCTCCTTACCAGACCTTGCACAGAATTTCGCCGCCAACACCCAGTTGGCGTGCTCTCTGTCCAGTCATGACACCTTTCGGCGTGGTGAGGATTGAAACACCCATACCAGATAACACCCAAGGGATATCATGCTTTCCTGAATATACTCTTCTGCCTGGTTTACTGATTCGCTCCAATCCTGTTATGACTGGGCGTCGATGACGTCTCTCACCTACATAGCGGAGACGCATACGTAAAGTTTTATGTCCAGGGCTTTCGCCATCAACTACTTCGTACCCGGCGATAAATCCTTCTTCTTTGAGAATTCGTGCGATTTCTGCCTTCAATTTGGAACTTGGCATTGCGACTGTTGGATGTCCAACGCTCATCGCATTTCGAATCCGAGTCAACATATCCGCAATAGGATCAGTCATGCTCATACTAATACTCCTCTGCTTTCCTACCAGGAAGACTTAACGACGCCTGGGATTTTTCCTACTAATGCCAATTCCCGAAAACAAATCCGGCAAAGACCAAATCTACGAATATACCCTCGAGGTCGACCACATTGAGAGCATCGATTCCTGACCCTTGTGGGATATTTTCGTCGTTGTTCACGAATAATCATGCTGGTTTTGGCCATTAATTTCCTTCCTTCCTGAATGGCATGCCGAGCATATCTAATAATTGCCGGCCGGCTTCATCTGTTTTTGCGCTTGTAACAATCGTTACTTCCATGCCACGCACTTTATCGATCTTGTCATAATCTACTTCTGGAAATACCAGCTGCTCGCGGAGGCCAAGGGTGTAGTTACCGCGTCCGTCAAATGAATTCATGGAAACGCCGCGGAAGTCGCGCACCCTGGGCATCGCCACGTTGATCAACCGGTCTAGAAATGACCACATTCGATCCCTGCGTAGCGTCACTTTAACCCCAATCGATCGACCTTCACGCAATTTGAAGTTTGCGATGCTTTTCTTTGCTTTTGTGATGATTGGTTTTTGACCAGTTATGGTGGTGAGATCTGCAACTGCTGCATCTAGAGCTTTTGCATTTTCAAGAGCTTCACCTACACCGATATTGACCACAATTTTATCCAGCCGTGGTACTTCCATTAAATTATCCAAATTCAAGGATTGCATTAAGGCTGGTACGATTTCTTCCTTATAACGTTCTTTTAAGTAATGAGCCATTTATCTTCTCCCGATTGATTTTTTAATCAATCAATGCCTCACAATTTTTACAAACCCGGCGTGCAGTTCCTTCTTCCCGCTGAATCCCAACTCTCGTGGGCTCATCGCATTTTGGACATACCAACATCACGTTAGAAATATGGAGTGAACCCTCAAATTCAATGATTCCAGGTGAAATGGTCCGACCCTGGGTTTGAACCTGACGCTGGTGCTTCTTGCGCATATTTACACCCTGAACGACAATCCGTTCATTTTTCGGCAATACACGGATAACTTCTCCTCGTCTACCTTTATCAATCTCTCTACCACTAATAACTTCTATGGTGTCGCCTTTTTTAATCTTCATCTTCAATCCATCGCTTCCTATGAACAAGCTGTCGTTAGAGAACCTCTGGAGCCAGAGATACGATTTTCATATAACCTTTCTCACGTAACTCCCGGGCAACGGGTCCAAATATTCGCGTCCCACGAGGGTTGCGACCATCAGTATCCAAAATTACTGCTGCATTGTCATCAAACTTGATATAAGAACCATCATCACGGCGCCAACCTTTTGCAGTTCTTACTATCACAGCCTTGACGATATCACTTTTACTAACTCCACCATGCGGTGTGGCACTCTTAACGGTAGCTACTACCACATCTCCGATTGATCCAAACTTACGGGAAGATCCACCAAGCACATGAATGACCAAGATTTCTCGTGCTCCGGAGTTATCAGCAACCTTTAATCGACTTTCGTGTTGGATCATGCCGGTTCCTCCAACTCGATTTCCTCGGTGTCAATCTCACGATGCAAAATTTCTTCAACCACCCAGTGTTTCCTCTTCGAGATCGGGCGGCTCTCGACAATTTTCACCTGGTCCCCTACTTCGCATCCGAGTTCATCATGAGCCATAACTTTCTTCTTGTTATAAACTACCTTCTTATACAAAGGATGACGGTAGGATCGGGTGATCACCACTAGGACAGATTTATCCATCTTGTTGCTGGTTACGACACCAGTCAATCGACGACGCTCGTTCATTCTTCACCTTCCAATTCTTCTTCCTGTCGTTCATTGAGGATCGTATAGTATCTTGCGATTACTTTACGGGTATAACTGAGCCGGGTGTGATCAGTCAATTCACCAGTCGTCAATTGAAATCGGAGTCTCATCAATTCCTCTTTTGTATCTTCCAATTTCGATAATATTTCTGGTGTAGATAATTCTCTAATTTCTGAGGCTTTCATCCTTCACTCCCCTTCACACCATAACGTGAAACGAGCTTGGTCTTGATCGGCAGTTTGTAAGATGCGAGTCGCAACGCCTCACGGGCAGTTTCCTCTGGTACACCTCCCCCAACTTCGAACAAGATCCTACCAGGCTTAACGACAGATACCCAGAATTCAACGTTACCTTTTCCTTTTCCCATGCGGGTTTCAGCTGCTCTCTTAGTGATCGGTTTATCTGGGAAAATTCTGATCCATACCTTACCGCGTCGCTTTAGTGCGCGCACAATCGCTCTTCGTGCAGCCTCAATCTGACGTGCAGTGATCCAGGCTGGCTCCACAGCCATTAAACCCATATCACCAAAGTGGACCTCGCTACCACGCTGGGCCTTTCCACGCATACGTCCACGCATTTGTTTCCTATATTTCACACGCTTCGGCATTAACATAATAACTACCTCTTAATGTAACAATCTATGTATGTGTTTGATCCTTTTTTCTGAGCAGGATCACTCACTTACATATACTCCTTCTGTTGATTCAAGCGTATCTTCCATTTCAGGCAAGACGATACCCTTATAAATCCAAACTTTCACACCGATCCGGCCATAGGTGGTTAAAGCCTCAGCACGTGCGAAGTCGATATCAGCCCGCAAAGTCTGTCTTGGTACCTGCCCTTCACGCATATGAATCGTTCGTGCCATCTCAGCGCCACTTAATCGACCTGCAACCTCGATACGAATACCTTCCGCTCCCTGCCGCATGGATTGCTGAATTGCACGCTTCATAGCCCTCTGGTAGCTAATCCTGCGCTCCAGCTGGTCAGCGATGTTGCGTGCAACCAGGTATGCATCCAGATCTGGATCTTTAATCTCTTTGATATCTAGATCGATCTTCTTTCCAACCAAGCTTTCCAGGCTTGAGCGTAATTTCTTTACGTTTTCACCTTTTCGCCCGATCAATATGCCTGGTTTTGCGGTATGAACAGTAATTTTTACCTTTCCTGGAAAGCGTTCAATTTCAATCCGGGATACGCCTGCTCTTTCTGTTTCTTGGCGAATCATATCCCGCAATTCGAAATCCTGGCGTAGCTGGTCAACGTATTCCTGACCCTCTGCATACCAACGACCTTCCCAGGTTTTATTAACCTTTAAACGAAACCCAATCGGATTCACTTTACGACCCATTGTTACTCCTCTCGAACTTAGACCTTGAGCTGCACATATTGATAATTCCTACCAGCATTAGTACTCGCGCTCTCGTAATACCACTGTTATGTGGGAAGCCCTGCGGATGATGGGTTTAAAGCGACCACGAGCTCCAAATCTCCGCCAACGGCGTGAGGGGGCTGCATTGGCATAAATTTGATATACGAACAAATCATCCCGACTCACACCAAAATTTTCCTCGGCGTTCGCCATCGCAGATGCCAGCACCTTGGAAACGGGGCGAGCAGCACCGTTTTGAACAAACCTCAACATGTCAAGTGCTTCGGTGACATCTTTTCCTCGAACTAGATCGATCACCAGGCGCACCTTCTGCGGAGAGAAGGGAATAAAATTCGCCTGCGCACGAATATCATCAGCCATAGATTATCTCCTTAGTTTGCGTTCTACCACGTGGCCACGATAAGTGCGCGTGGGAGCGAATTCTCCGAGCTTATGACCGACCATGTTCTCCGTGATATATATCGGGACATGGCGACGGCCATCGTGGACAGCAACCGTATGTCCCACCATTTGGGGGAAGATACTGCTCGCACGACTCCACGTTCGGATCACCTTCTTCTCATTACGTTCGTTCATTAACTCGACCTTCTTGAGTAATTTCGGGTCAATATAGGGTCCCTTCTTTAACGATCGTCCCATTATTTAATCTCCATCTCTCTTAATGGTCCTACCCAAAATGAGCGCTGCTCATTCCAGGATAAAACCTAATCACCTTCAATCCTTTATCTTCGTTTCTTCCTGCGGTGCCGAACGATGTATTTTTCAGTGCTCTTGTTACGGCGAGTTTTCTTTCCAAGGGTTGGTTTTCCCCAGGGGCTCTTCGGTCCTGGTAAACCTATAGGTTGGCGCCCTTCACCACCTCCATGGGGATGGTCCCTCGGGCTCATTGCAGATCCACGCACCGTGGGTCGAATACCAAGATGTCTCTTGCGACCGGCTTTTCCAAGTTTTATGTTGCTGTTGTCTAGGTTGCCAATTTGACCAACCGTTGCATAGCAGGTCTGGCGGATCAACCGTACTTCACCAGAGGGCAAACGGACCTGGGCATACTCACCCTCCTTAGCCAACAACTGTGCCGCACCGCCGGCTGCACGGACAAGCTGTCCTCCACGACCTTCTTTTAACTCGATATTGTGGATTAATGTACCGACAGGAATATTTGATATCGGCAAGCTGTTGCCTGGGCGAATTTCTGATCTTGGTCCCGATTGGACCGAATCCCCAACTCGCAAATCCAATGGCGCAATGATATAACTTTTTTCACCGTCGACATAATGAAGTAATGCAATACGGGCAGTCCGGTTTGGATCGTATTCAATCGCAGCAACTTTGGCTGGAACACCATGTTTTCGACGTTTAAAATCAACCTGGCGGATATGACGCCGTGCTCCACCACCCCTATGGCGGACAGTGATCCGCCCATGGACATTCCGGCCGCTGATCCGTTTCTTAGGTGTGACAAGTGCCCGTTCTGGCTTTGTTTTTGTAATTTCCTCAAAAGTACTACCGGTCATACCCCGCAAACTCGGGGTGACTGGCTTGTATTTCTTGACTGCCATTATCGAACTCCTTCAAATACATCGATGGATTCGCCAGATTCAAGAGTGACGATGGCTTTCTTGTAAGCACTTCGGCGAACTTTCACCCGGCGACTTCGCCAACGACGACTGCGCTTTGCAGGAACATTAATAATGTTTACCCGCGCAACATCTACATCGAATACTGTTTCAACTGCCTCTTTCACCATTTGCTTGGTTGCATCCATGCTGACTTCAAACACATACTGGTTCATTTCAC
>Ga0209536_100011755_pt1 | contig 12794 bp, 12 predicted proteins | sample DeeMarSeWOR28_12_FD_187461 | JGI IMG/M metagenome (GOLD analysis project Ga0209536, IMG submission 187461) | Marine sediment microbial communities from White Oak River estuary, North Carolina - WOR-2-8_12 (SPAdes) (version 2) | ecosystem: Environmental > Aquatic > Marine > Intertidal zone >...
GTCTGGGGCGCGGCGTGTGGGTTGGGGGCCAGGCTGGTTTCGCCGGTCATCTTGATGTAGGTGATAATGCTGTCATAACAGCCCAGAGCGGAACCTCACACGACATCCCCCCTAAGGCGATTGTTTCAGGTTCCCCTGCGTTTGACAACCAAACCTGGCTGCGCTCAGTCGCACTATTTCCCAAATTACCCGCCCTTTCCCGAAAGATTCGCGCCCTTGAAAAGGAAGTACAGAGGTTGCAACAGATCATCGAATCTAAAAACACAAAATAGTTCTGTTCCTGGATAAAAATTCGCCGATAAGTACACTAGGCTATTCGAGAAGCTGAACTCAGCCTGGAGATCGGAGAATTCCGGCTTGCCGGAAGCGCGGCCTCCGGGCTGGGGAAGTCCTTCCCCACCTCCAATCCTGAATAAAATTCATGTTTTGGCGAAAAATTCACCATTCGATGAAATGCAGTTAAATATTATCTTTAAAATTCATGATCCTTTGATTGCAGGCTGAATTTAATGTACCATGAAAGCTCTTTTTATTTTGTTAGGATGCACCTATCAACGCGGGAGATTGTAAATGTCCAACAAGTACGTCTATCTATTTGCCAATGGAGAAGCTGATGGTAGCGGTGAAATGAAGGATCTTCTTGGAGGCAAGGGTGCAGGTCTTGCAGAGATGACCAATGCAGGATTGCCGGTACCTCCTGGTTTCACGATTACGACTCAGGCATGTACATCTTACTACTCATCTGGAGAAAAATTCCCTCCCGGCATGTGGAATCAGGTCCTTTCAGCAATGAAGAAAGTGGAATTGGCTGCTAAAAAAGAATTTGGTGGTTCGATCAATCCACTCCTCATCTCCGTCAGATCCGGGGCCAAATTCTCGATGCCCGGGATGATGGATACGGTTCTTAATCTAGGACTCAATGAAGAAACACTCCGGGGATTGGCTCGTCTTACTTCGAATGAACGCTTTGCGTTCGATGCCTATCGCAGGTTCATTCAAATGTTTGGGAAAATCGTCATGGGAGTGGATGGGGAGCTTTTTGATCATACCCTGGACCAAGTAAAACGATCGATTCGCGCAGTGCAGGATACCGACCTTACAGCCGAGCACCTGGCTCAGGTCTGCGACGAATTTATCAAGATCATCCGCAGAGAAACTGGCAAGCATTTCCCAACAGACCCTTATCAACAGCTTGAGGAGTCCATAAAAGCTGTTTTTTCCTCATGGAACGGAGATAGAGCCATAGCCTATCGTCGTCGAGAAAAAATTCCTGACGATCTCGGGACCGCCGTAAATATCTGTACCATGGTATTCGGCAATATGGGAAATGATTCAGGAACAGGCGTTGCGTTTACGCGTAATCCCGCAACGGGTGAAAAAAAATTATTTGGGGACTACCTGGCAAACGCGCAGGGCGAAGACGTCGTTGCCGGTATTCGAACACCCAAAAATATCCTGGAATTGAAAGAAGACCTTCCCGAGATCTATAAACAGTTTAAGGCGGTTGCAGACAAACTGGAACGGCATTACAAAGACATGCAGGATCTTGAATTTACCGTTGAACGCGGAAAACTCTGGATGCTGCAAACAAGAAATGGGAAGAGGACCGGTCCGGCTGGCGTAAAGATCGCCGTTGAAATGGTCAAGGAGAAGTTAATAGATGAACGTACGGCTCTTATGCGTATTCCTGCGGGAGACCTGGACCAGCTTCTTCATAAAATGGTCGATCCCAAGGCAAAACTGAACGTCCTGACAAAGGGTATCAATGCCAGCCCGGGCGCGGCAACCGGTAGAGTAGTTTTCTCCCCAAAGGATGCTGAGGCGCGGAATGAAAAAGGAGAGCGCGTCATACTGGTAAGGCGTGAAACATCTCCTGAGGACGTGCGCGGCATGGATGCCGCACAGGCTATTCTGACTTCAACGGGGGGGCCGACCAGCCATGCAGCGGTGGTAGCGCGCGGTTGGGGAAAACCGTGTGTAGTGGGCGCGAGTGATATCTCAATCGATTACGTCAAAAACGAATTCTCAGTTCACGGAACACGCGTTCGTCGTGGAGACTGGATTACTGTGGACGGGACCAGCGGACAGGTGATTTCCGGACAGGCTCCCCTTATTGATCCTGAGCTTGGAGATGACTTCCGCCAGCTTATGAAATGGGCCGACAAAGCCCGGAGACTTAAAGTCCGTACCAATGCGGATACACCCGGAGATTCTAAGGTTGCGAGGAATTTCGGCGCGGAGGGAATCGGTCTTTGCCGTACCGAACATATGTTCTTTGCAGGCGATCGAATCGATTATGTGAGGCAGATGATTCTCGGTTCCCTGGATTATAAGAGAATTGAAAAGGAAATAATCGGACTCGAAGTTGAAATAAGCCGGATAGGCGCGACGAAGAAACAGAATGAACTTCAGAATATGCGCAAGAAACTTCGGGAAGCCATTCAGGAACCCAAACGTATGTATATGGGAGGTTTGAATGAATTGCTGAAACTACAACGGAAAGATTTTGAAGGAATTTTCAAAGCCATGAACGGCCTGCCTGTGACGATCCGGACTCTGGATCCGCCGCTGCATGAATTTCTGCCGCACAACCAGAGTGAAACACAGAAACTAGCGCGTAAGCTTAATGTAAAGGCCAAAAAGCTTTGGGAAACGGTTCAGTCCCTGCATGAGGCTAATCCCATGCTGGGACACCGTGGCTGCCGTCTTGGTGTTGTATTTCCGGAAATAACGGAAATGCAGGCAAAGGCCATTTTCGAAGCCGCCATCAATGTGCAGAAAAAGGGAATCAAGGTCCTGCCAGAAGTTATGATCCCGTTAGTATCGGATGTCAGTGAGTTGAAGCTCCAGGCTGCGTCCGTGCGTAAGATAGCGGATGATATTTTCAAGAAGAAAAAGCAGAAGGTGAAATATCTCGTCGGCACCATGATTGAATTGCCACGGGCGGCTCTGACGGCAGATCAGATTGCGGAGGTAGCCGAGTTCTTTTCTTTTGGCACCAACGATCTTACCCAGACTACGTATGGAATCTCGCGCGATGATTCGGGCAAGTTCCTGCCGTTTTATATCGGAAATCGAATTTTTATGGATGATCCTTTCCAGGTCCTCGACAAGGAAGGTGTTGGACAGCTTGTACGAATGGGTACGGAACTTGGACGAAAAACAAGAGTCGATCTTAAGGTGGGAATATGCGGAGAACATGGCGGGGAACCGTCCTCGGTGCATTTCTGCCACCAGGTCGGTCTGAACTACGTTTCCTGTTCCCCTTATAGGGTACCCATTGCACGCCTTGCAGCAGCTCAGGCGGCTCTCGGCGAAGAACAGACCGTATCCCATACCGCCTAGCGAATAGTTTTTAACACAGGGTCGTTTCATTAAAAAGGGCGTCTCAATAGGCGCCCTTTTTAATGTTCCCTTCCCCACCGTAATCCGGTAAGAAATCGCTCAATCGTAATACTCCAGGCCCAGGTGCGTGATCATTTCCTCCCCCTGGATGTACCGCAAAGTATTTTTTAATTTCATGAGCTGTATGAACAGGTCGTGTTCCGGGTATAACTCCGGGGCACACATGGGGCTTTTGAAATAGAAAGACAGCCATTCCTGAATGCCGCTCATACCGCACCGGTATGCCAGGTCAAGAAACAGGGCCAAATCCAGAACAATAGGCGCCGCAAGGATGGAATCCCTGCACAGGAAGTCGACCTTGATCTGCATGGGGTAGCCCAGCCAGCCGAAAATATCTATGTTGTCCCATCCCTCTTTATTGTCGCCCCGCGGCGGATAGTAGTTGATTCGGACTTTGTGTGTATAGTTCGAATACAGATCGGGGTAATGCTGCGGCTGCAGGATATGCTCCAATACCGAGAGTTTGCTTTCTTCCTTGGTTTTGAAGGATTCCGGATCGTCCAGGACCTCCCCGTCGCGGTTGCCCAGGATGTTTGTGGAAAACCAACCGTTCAATCCAATAAGTCTGGCTTTCAGGCCCGGTGCCAGAATGGTCTTCATAAGCGTCTGTCCGGTCTTGAAGTCTTTACCGCATATGGGGACGTTGCGTTCTTTGGCCATGTGCGTCAAAGCGGGTATGTCGGCCGAAAGATTCGGGGCTCCGTTTGCATAGGGGATGCCCATCTTTATGGCGGCATAGGCATAGATCATACTTGGTGCAATGCCAGGATCGTTGTTCACCAGTCCTTTTTCGAAGCTTTCGACTGTCTGGTGGACGGCCTCCCTCTTTAAAAAGATTTCCGTGCTTCCGCACCAAACCATGACAATGCGGTCCAGTTGTTTCTGCTCCCGGAAGTTCCTCATATCTTCCTGGACCTGCTCGGCAAGTTCCATTTTATTGGCCGCTTTTTTTACATGGGTTCCGTCAAGGCGCTTGACGTAGGATCGGTCGAACGCCGCCGGCCAGGGCCGGATAGATTCAAGGCCGGGTTTTATTTGATCGATCAGGCTTTTCTCCAGAACTCCGGCTTTCAAGGAGGCTTCATACATGTTGTCTGGAAATATATCCCAGCCTCCAAGGACAAGGTCGTTTAACTCCGCAAGAGGTACAAACTCTTTAATGGCCGGTACCCGGTTTTCCGTACGTTTGCCCAGCCGTATTGTTCCCATCTGCGTAAGAGAACCGATCGGTTTGGCGATGCCCTTTCTTATCGCTTCAACTCCGGCTATGAACGTGGAGCTGACAGCGCCCATTCCGGGCAGAACAATGCCCAATTTTCCATTTGCAGGAGCTATATCTATTCCTTTGGAGCTCATATTCCTATTCCTCATGAAGAATGACACTATTTGGAATTTGCAGGAGAATATGCAATTCCCTCTGCATCACGCGGTTATTATAGTACTGATTCGCGAGGACACGCCTATATTTGTGTTTTTTATCCCGAATCCTGAAATGCAATCTTTAGCTTTCAATCTTCAATTCTTTATGTAAGAGATTCCTTTAAAATCCTGTATGACTTGAACGGATTGTCAAAATTCAATTCTAGAAGTTCCTGTGTCAATTGCTCCAGTTGACGCCCGGCTTCCGCCTCGAGGGGTAGTTTCGAAAAAACTTCGGGTGGGTTGGACGCCATAGCCTGAAGTGTTAACGATGCAGCGGATCCGATAAAAACGCCCTTTCCGGAGTTACAGTCACGACAAAGCGCGTACCCGTGCTTTATCAGAGCAAAAAACCCGTCTTCTTTAACACACTTACCACAACCGGAGCAATAGGCATAATTGGGATATAGACCACTAATTTTGAGACTCCAGATTTCAAAATAGCGGACAAGAGGTTCAACGGGAACCTGATTTTCACCTGCTTTGAGGGATGCAAGCAATAATCGGAATAACGTGGTATTCGATAGGTTGTACTGGGCAATGGCATGTACCAATTCTGTGAAATAGCTGAAGGCGAAAACATGATTCAGGGATACGATTTTCCCTGAGTAGGAATGGATCAGCTCTGCATTTTGAATCCTGCCCAATTCCTGTCCTTCGCGCGAAAAAACAGTGACATGAATATGGTTCAGAGGTTGCAGGCAACCGGCGAGGCGGCTTTTGGGCTTCTTGATTCCTTGCGCTACTGCGCGAATTTTACCTAATTCCGGCGCGATGCAGACTACAATGCTATCAGAGTCGGCCAGCGGGTAATGTCTTAACACAATTGCATCGTCTTCATGAATTGGCATTTTAGGAGGGTTAGGCCTCAATTCCGAAGTTGGGCATTGAAAGAATACGGTTCTCTTTACAAGTCAACGGGTTGTCATTCATACTTTCAACTTCGACGAATCTGAATTTCTACATGTTAAATTATTGTGATCTAAATAAATACAATTATTCAAGGGACACTATATCGGAATTGAGGTTAGGAAATTCAATTTGGAAAATAGTTTGTATGACTGCCGTCTATCCACACAATGGTGGATCAGTGACCCTGCTCTGAATCTGCAAGTTTTAGATCATCAGCCGGTTTTTTTTTACGCAGCATGGAGTAGATACGATAAACAGGTCCGGACCCGCTATAAAGTATGGCGAGAGCGAGCAGTGTTGGTCTTGAATAATTAAAAATCAATGCAACCATGAGCGCTATTACGAGTATCGAAAAATGAGATTTTCTCCCAAGTGTCAAATGCTTTAGGCTGCTGTACCGGATTGTACTGATCATCAGGAATGCCAGGAAGAATACACAGGCGGTCATCAGATTGCCCCAGATAGGATTCGTGATTGGATCTTTGACGAAGTGAACGATTGCAGCTATGGTTCCGCCGCCGGCTGGAATGGGAAGACCGACAAAGTGCTTGAGTTCTTCCGCCTGGATGTTGAAACGCGCCAGACGCATGGCGCCACAGATTGTGAATGTAAATGATGCGATCCATGCAAGGCGGGGATCAACCGCGGATAATCCCCAAAACAGTATCAACACGGAAGGTGCAATACCGAATGAAATTACATCCGCAAGAGAATCCAACTGCAGCCCGAAGTCGGTGCTCGAATTCGTAAGTCTTGCAATCCGACCGTCGATCACATCCAGGATTATGGCTATCCCGATTGTGTAGGAAGCGTAAATATAATTTCCCTGAACAGTGGAAAGGATGGAATAGTATCCGCAGAAAATATTTCCCACAGTAAAAAGGCTGGGAAGGATAAAAACGCTGCGACGCAGGCGTCTACGGGGATAACGAAACGGCGTTCCTTCATTTGTGCTAGGATTTTTGTTCATTTGTAATCCCCGAGTACGGAACTGCCTCCAAAAACTTTATCGCCGACAGAAACCGAAATGTGCACTTTTTCCGGAAGTATTACATCCACCCTCGAACCAAACCGGATCAACCCTATCAATTCTCCTCTTTCTAGTTTGCTTCCGGGTTGTTTCCAGCATACCACGCGGCGTGCAAGCAACCCAGCAATCTGTTTGAATGTTACCTGAATATCTTCGCCTGAAATTGTGATGATGTTCTGCTCATTCACATTGGAGGCTTCCTCGTCAAAAGCTACCTTAAACTTCCCTCTCTTGTACTGTAGTTGTTCCAATTCTCCGGCGATTGGAGAACGATTGACGTGTACGTTGAAAATATTCAGGAAAATACTGATGCAATGCTCACCGATTTCGGTTTGTGAAATTTTTACAATCTTCCCGTCCGCGGGAGAAACAATCAGATTCTTCCCTTCAGGAATCTGTCGGAAAGGATTTCTAAAGAAAAAGATGATGAAAAGGGAAAGGATAAAAAAGAAAACAGCCGCGTATGTATAATTCAGGGCTACAAACAGGATGCCCAATAACAGCGCCGGTATGAGAAACCTGTAGGCATCTCGAATCATTCCAATTTCCTTAAGACGATTCCATAGAGCTTGTGGATGCGAATATCCGCGCATGTCAAGTGAGGATATACGAACACTATTCCATGATCGTCACTGGCCAAAAAATTCAGCAATGTGTATTGAATCAGCTGTCTTCCATCTCCTTGCGGAATTTTTGGACCATTAGATACATCTGGTCTTTCAATAAAAGCTTCTTTTTTTTCAGCTTTTTTTCCTCCAGCTGTTCTTCTTGGCTTAAGAAATGTTTATTATTCAAATTCTCTAATTGCGCATCGTAAGATTGATGTTCCTCTGCGAGACGTCTGAATTCGGCATTGTCACGCAGCAACTGCTCCCGGAGTTCTGTTTCAGGAACCGCACAACTCATAGAATTTCCTCCTGATATATTTCAGAAAAACAACTATTTTATTGAGATCGATCCTGCGGATTAAACCGCTGAAAACTTCTTTTATTTCTGTCTAAATAACGTTCTTTGCCAAGCTCGATCAGTTTTATAACCAGCTGTTTGAAAGTAACACCGCTTGACGCCCACAGCTTGGCATACATGCTGATAGGGGTGAATCCAGGCATGGTATTTATCTCGCTTACCCAAATCTTGCCGGTCTTGCGCTCAAGAAAAAAATCAACACGCGCAAGCCCCGAACCATCAATGGCTTTGAAGGCTCGCAGGGACAAATCCTGGACCTTCCTGCTTTTCATACTGTTGATCCGCGCCGGGATTTCCAGCCGGCTGTCCGGACTTATATATTTTGCGTCATAATCGTAGAATTCATGAGCGGGAATGATTTCACCGACAACGGATGCCCTTGGATTGTCGTTTCCAAGAATTGCACATTCAAGTTCCCTTGCGTCCAGTCCTTTTTCTATGACGATTTTACGATCAAATTGCGCCGAATGTCTCACAGATGGTTCGAATTCCTTTTCAGAATGAATCTTGCATATTCCTACGGAAGAACCGAGGTTGGCAGGCTTGGAAAACATGGGATAGCCCAATTCTTTGGACACGGAATGTTTTACTGCTTGCGGCTTTTTAAAAAATTCGTTGGCATACAGCGTTCGAAAGGGTGCGACCGGTAATCCGGCCTGTATAAAAAGCCGCTTCATGATGTCTTTATCCATTCCGACAGAAGAAGCAAGTACACCGCAGCCGACATACGGCAAATTGGCAATCTCAAGAAAGCCCTGAATGGTCCCGTCTTCACCGTAGGGACCGTGAAGCAATGGGAAAAAAATCTCAGGCCTATGCCCCACCCCTGTGCTTATTTGGGGGAAATTGGATGCAGACAGCTGTTTTTTATGGTGGATCCCTGGATCGTCATACAGGCGGACACGGTCGATAAGATGGGGAGGAAGCATTTTTTTTACTTCAGCGGCACTTGCAAATTGGCCCATCGGAGTAATCCCTATAGCCGTTATCTCAAATACTTCAGATTCAAGAGCGCTGATTACAGAAGCGGCTGATTTCAGCGAGATTTCGTGTTCGGCGGATCGACCTCCAAACAGGATCCCGATTTTGATTTTTTTAGCCATTTTCACCTGGACCGTTTCCATTTGAGCGTGTTTCATTTTCAGCGTGGTCCTGATATGCCTTGATAATCAGCCGTACAAGATGATGCCGGACAACATCCTTCTCGTTAAAGTAACAGAACGCAAGCCCGTCTATGCCTTTAAGTATGTTGCGGGCCTTGACAAGCCCCGAGTTGCGACCGAATGGAAGGTCAATCTGGGTTATATCTCCTGTTATAACCGCTTTGGACCTGATGCCGATCCGGGTCAGAAACATTTTCATCTGTTCCGAGGTCGTATTCTGAGCTTCATCGAGAATGATAAAGGAATCGTTCAACGTCCGGCCTCTCATAAAAGCAAGAGGAGCTATTTCAATGGTCCCGTCTTCCATATATCGATGTATTTTATCGCTATCCAGAAGGAAATACAGGGCATCGTAAAGAGGACGCAGATACGGATTGATCTTTTCTTCAATATCCCCCGGAAGAAATCCAAGCCTTTCTCCTGCTTCGACCGCCGGTCGCGTCAGTACAATTCTCGAAATCTTTTTTTCGAACAGCGAAACAAGAGCCAGAGTAACTGCGAGAAAAGTTTTCCCTGTTCCTCCCGGTCCTATGCCAAAAACAATATCGTTGTCTTTGATCGCTTCGATATAACGACGCTGATTCAGGCTTTTGGGCGTAACCTGGCGTTTCCCTGTGGCAAGAAGCTGCATCTTGGGGAAAAAATCGTGCAGGGTAAGCGCTGTATCTTCAGCAATCTGTTTAAAAGCTGATTTCAGGTCACCGTTGGTAATAAAATGTCCTTTGTCCACCAGGGCGGAAAAATCCACCAGAATTTTTTCCAAAGCAATTACGTCTTCCTTTTCCCCGTCAATAATAAGAGTGGAATCGCGAGCCTGAATAGTAACTCCGAAAAGATTTTCAAGAAATTGTATGTTCTCATCGAGCGGCCCGAATAAAAGCTGTATGCTGCGATCGGATAGAAGAACTTTTCTCATCAATAATTTAGCTTTACCTCACAAATATAGTGAGAGTTATAGGATTGGATAACGGATAACCTTAGTGGACCTGCCGGAAGTCGGTTGAGTCTTTCATGCATTTCTGCATGTATTTTAGGTCTACGCAACAATGAAGTCAATGAGAAAATATAATTTGACATGTATGTTAAATACTTGTAATATAAAGAGTTTTAAGATATTAGAGTTTAAGAGCCGAAAGTTGAGACAATCTTAAAAGGAGTTATAAAACATGGCGAATCACGCCTCCGCCCTCAAGGCCGATAGACAGAATAAGAAACGTAAAATTGCAAAACGAGGCAATCGAAGCAGCTTGCGAACTTTCTTTAAAACATTCAACGCTCAATTAAAGTCCGGTCAAACAGAAGAGGCTAAAAACTCGCTGCCCACACTGTACGCTGAAATCGACATTGCCAAGCGTAAAAACGTAATCAGCGAGAATGCAGCTGCAAGACAGAAATCCCGCCTGACAAAACGCTTAAACGCTGCCCTGTCCAATGCTGATCAAGCGTAGGCGCCCCTAGTCGACAATTCTCACAAAGTTTTCGCTGCAGCGGCACTGAGGACATAATTAAATCAATGCACAGATGAAGACCTCCAGCAGGATTTGCACATTCACAGAAGAAGACTTGAGCCTCCTGTCAATCTCTGAAAGGCTTATGTGCATTCTGTGAGCCGTCTCCAGTTTCATAGCCCGGGCCTGGCGGACAAATTTATCCAGCAGAAAATGGGGGATTTGCGCTACTGTTGCAGCCTCCTTGGCGCTCATTCCTTTTTGAAGACATTCCTTCAGAATAAGAACCTGCCTGCTGTGACGCGACATCATTGCGACAATAACCGGCGGGTATTCTCCCATTACCAGCAGATTGGATAGCGAATCGAGGGCGCCGGCTCGGTCACGCATTCCAATTGCGTCAATAAGCTCAAAAATTCCATGCTGGCGGCTGCTTCTAACAAGAACGTCTACAGTAGCATCTGTAATCTTTTTCTCTTTTTCCGAGAATAGGAAAAGCTTCTCCAATTCACCTGCAAGCGATTGAAGATCGGAACCCACAAGGTTGGCGATTTTTCCAGCCGTTGTAGATGAAATCCGATACCCGTTATCTCGAACAAAGTCTTCCACCCAACGTTTTAGGGATTCACCCTTTATTTTGGGAAATTCTGCGATGCAGCCTTTATCCCGAATAGTCCTGTAGAGTTTTTTCCGATGATCCAGTTCGTCAGCAACCAAAAGTACCATGCTGGTTGGACCGAGAGAGTCGAGGTTTTCAATCAGCTCTTCATGTTCTCTTTCAGCCAGCTTTTCAAGCTCTGTTACAAGCACAAACCTTCGTTTGGACAGCATCGGAAAGGTATTGGCCGTTTCAAATATCCTTTCAAGAGGAGTGTCTTTGGCGGAATATTTACAATAATCGAATTCTTCCGTCCCCGGACTTAGAATTTCACTCTTGATGAGATTGACGGCTAGTTGACACTGGTACTGTTCCGGTCCGAGAACAAGGTAGAAGGAACGGTCATAAGAAGATTTCAGATCTTTTTTCAGTGCATCAATGCTCTGTAAGATCAAGGGATTGACTTTCAAGTATTGTACTGACCAGACTTGCGGCAAATGATTGGGCCAGACGATCCAAAGCGGGATTCTCTTCAGAGAAAAAATCCTGTACATCACTGTTGATGGCATACCGCTCGATGAATACGAAATCTTTATTCTGCCAAACAACTGTGGAATCCTTCAGGCGGATTATCTTTGCACTTATTTCAACGGTGACTAAAAATGCCGAGCCGAAAGAACGTTCGCCAAAGGTAACCGGAGTGCTGCGGACAGTCTTGATTTCCCCATGCAACACAGCGTCCACGTCTGAATTTTTTGATAGAACCGGCACCCTCGTCCTAAGGTTAAACTCCTTCAATACAGCTCCTGTTATCCGTTGCTCTATTTTATATTGGTTTGTAAGGTTCTGGAATGTGGGAATCCCAAGAGACTGGATTCCCTGCGGCAGGCTTCCCACAGAACTATGGAGCCTATAACCGCAGGCCGACGCAGCCAGTCCGAAACACATCACCAATAGGGTTACGGTCCATTTTCGTATCAAAGATGTATCCTTTTGAATAAAGCCTCGTTAAACGTTGAACGCTATAACGTTCAACGTTAATGCCAAAAAACAACAAGGGAACATTGTGTTCATCAGGCAACTTCTAATCATATCTCGTTCGCACGCCCGCACGATGCTATATCTTATACTTGTGAAAGCTTAATTTGTTTCTGCCCCTGATACTTGCCCTTTCGATCAGCGTAGGAAGTCCGACACTCTGTTTCAGCCAGAATGAATATTATCTGGGCAATGCCTTCTCCTGAGTAAACCCTAACAGGTACAGGGGATGCATTGACAATAGAAATCGTGATAAAGCCTTCCCATTCCGGTTCGAGCGGAGTAACGTTGACAATGATCCCACTGCGTGCATAGGTGGATTTTCCCTGACAAAGTGCAAGGATATTTCTTGGTATGCGAAAATATTCCAGCGATCTTCCAAGAACATAGGAGTTGGGTGCTATCTGACAGAAACGACCCCTGTAATTCGCAAAATGGATTTTATCGATTCCCTTCGGATCTATCTGCTTGATTCCATTGAAATCAGGCACTTTATACTCGTCCGACAGGCGGAAGTCATATCCATAAGAAGAAGCGCCATAGGAGATTTTTCCCCTACGTCTTCGAAGGTCCGCATAGGGAGCGATCATCCCGTAGTTTTTTGCCATTTTTTGTATCCAATAATCCGGCTGAGCTGTCATTTAAGGTCCTCCCGGAGCTTTAATCATTTTCACAAGGAGAAAATTCTTACCAAGAATGGCGGCGAAAAAGCAGTGTAACATTGGGAACAAAAGCTGTAAATAGAAATGGCTTGACAGTTTGCAGGACCACAAGTAAAATGCTCTCACTAACTTATGGGAGGTCCAGCGTGATAA
>Ga0209536_100011756_pt1 | contig 12793 bp, 23 predicted proteins | sample DeeMarSeWOR28_12_FD_187461 | JGI IMG/M metagenome (GOLD analysis project Ga0209536, IMG submission 187461) | Marine sediment microbial communities from White Oak River estuary, North Carolina - WOR-2-8_12 (SPAdes) (version 2) | ecosystem: Environmental > Aquatic > Marine > Intertidal zone >...
AGGCGATCACGAGAAACAGTTAGACAAGCAAAGTTTCCGCGATGGTGAACCATTAGATGCTGTTACTGAAAAGTATCGCATCGTAACTGATTACACTAAACAATTTAATCACATAAACAAATGACACAACTTACATCAACAGAATGGCGTCTTTTTCCTACTGTTACACGAACTGTACTAAAGTCCGGTAAAGTTATCTTTAGGCCACGCAATGAACAGGCTAGGAATCTACTGTACAAGATTGATACAATCCGTGCTGGGTTTAGAGAAAATGAAGTTAAGAACAAAAAGATGATTATTGTTGATGTAGACGACAATGTTATTAGCTATAGTCGCAAAGCAGAACAGTTCCATAAAGCGCAATGACTGTCTATATCGCAGCACCGTTTGGTAATTATATTAAAACTAAGAACACTAGGAGTGTTGTTGGTAGTTTTACCCTAGAACGTAGGACAGGTTTACTACGCCAAATTGCTACTACGCTGAGGTATCGCGACGGTGCTTGGTATAATGCACTAGGACTTAGGAACCCTGGAATTGAATTTGGTTTAAAACATTATTATCGCAGCAAGAATGATTTATTATCGCTTGCTGCAATAAACGAAGGCGATTGGGAAAGACTAAGTGAAATTGTACCAGATGACATAGATTTAGAAATCAATTTAAGCTGTCCAAACATTGAACACTTTGACAACTATTCACAAGGTATTGACAATTTCCTTACAGGAAAACGTAAGGTCATTGTCAAACTCTCACCTCATGCAGAAGATGCGCTGATAGAAAATTTAATACAGAGAGGATTTAGCACTTTCCATGTTTGTAATACGCTACCTACAGAACATGGCGGAATGAGTGGTGAAAAGCTCGTGCCTTATGTTGTAAGGCTTTGTACAGTAATTAAATTTTATTCCAGTGAAGCAGAAATAATTGCTGGCGGAGGAATTTCTCAAATTGAACACATACGTTATTACGAAAATTTTGGAGCAACCAGTTTCTCAGTAGGAACTCTTTGTTTCAATCCTGTACGATTTTATAAATTTTTAAAGGAAATAGATGGATTATACTAGCTCGGGTGTAAATGTTGCACTAGCAGACAAACTTGTAGATAATTTAAAGTCACATTCAGATCAGATAGGAAAATATGCAGCAGAATTTACACTGCCGATTGGAACGTCTACTAGGCTTGTAAGCAGTTGTGACGGTGTTGGAACTAAAGTCCTGCTTGCACTCGAAGCTAAGAAACGTTTTGGTAGATCACTTTCAAGCATAGGAGAAGATTGTGTTGCTATGGTCATTAATGATTTGCTATGTGAAAATGCAAATCCTCTTTTCTTTATGGATTATTTTGCGACAAGTACACTTAACGAATCCGATTATAATGAAGTCTTGGCTGGAATCATAAAAGCTTGTCGTAGTATAGGAGTAAAACTCATTGGAGGGGAAACTGCAGAGCTTCCTGGTATGTTCCGAGAAGGCGCACTAGATGTATGTGGATTTGGAGTAGGAACACAAGATTTCCTAAATTGGCAACCTCCAGATGAAGGTGATATTGTAATAGGATTACATAGTACAGGTGTTCATAGTAATGGATTTAGTTTAGTTAGAAAAATTTTAGAAAACAATTCTGTAAGTCATGAATTTTTAGATAAACTATTAACTCCTACTCCATTGTATTATAAAGAAATCAAGTTATTAAGAGAACACTACTATGCAATCAAAGCAGTGGCTCATATTACTGGTGGCGGTTGGCATAATTTAAACAGGGTATTACCTGATAAATATTCAGTTGAATGGTATGATAATAAGTGTATTGTACATCAGCATGAAGTATTTGAATGGATACAAACCGCAGGTAATTTAACGGATCTAGAAATGCGTAACACGTTCAATTGCGGAATAGGAATGATGGTCATACTAAGAAAACAACCTTTAGAACAAAATCCATACAGTAAGTTACCTTTTAGTAATTATTCGATTTTAGGAGAAATACAATGCCGTCAATAGTTTTTTTAGGTGTTGATAGATTTGAGGTTATAGAAAAAGTTTTACATGAAGGTCTAAATGTTTCTTATTTTGTAACTTATCAAACAGAATCTAAAATTATACAATTCCTATCTAAATTACGTTTACCTTGGTCTTTATTTCAATATGATGAAATTAGGGAAAGTTTAGAATATTATTATTTAAATTTAATTAGTCATATTTCATCATGCGATGCTCTTGTTGTATTAGATTGGAATCTGAAAATTCATGATAATTTTTTTAATTACTATAAAGATAAAATTATTTTAGGTGAAAATTTAAATACTGATGAAATTTTACAAGAAATAAAAAATAAGGTACAATGAGAATAGATCAAGAAGTTAAATTAGATTTTAGAGATGTGCTTTTTAAGCCAAAACGAAGCACATTAACAAGCCGGAAAGATGTAGATCTTACTAGAACTTTTAGGTTTATCAATAGCCAAAAAGAATGGACAGGTGTACCTATTATGGCAAGTAACATGGATGGTGTAGGAACTTTTAGCATGGCAAAAGTTTTACAAGAACATAAGATGATAACTGTTTTAAGCAAACATTATACAGTAAAAGATTGGCAAGAAGCAATTGGAAGTGGTGTAGACATGCGATATATTAGTGTCTGTACTGGTACAGGAGCAATTTGGGATATAGAGTCCAGCGATTGGGTTACAATGAATACAGTACTTAAAATGTACCCTGATATTCCTTTTATTTGTGTAGATGTAGCAAATGGTTATCATGAAAATTATAGTCAATTTGTAGCAAAATTAAGAGATTTATATCCTGACAAAATTATTATTGCTGGAAATGTAATTACTGGAGAAATGACAGAAGAGCTTATTTTGAATGGTGCAGATATTGTTAAGTGTGGAATTGGCCCGGGATCAGTATGTACAACAAGGATTATGACAGGGGTAGGCGTTCCACAATTAAGTGGAATTATAGAATGTGCAGATGCTGCCAATGGCGTAGGTGGTCATATTATTGCTGATGGTGGGTGTGTTTACCCGGGAGATGTAGCTAAAGCATTTGGTGCAGGAGCTCATTTTGTTATGTTAGGCGGTATGTTAGCCGGACACGATGAGGGAGGAGGAGAAGTTGTCACAAAAGCAGTTGAAATTAAAGAAAAAACAGTGAAAGACAATGTAATAAATGATAATGTTTATTATGAAAAGGTAAAATATATTGAATTTTACGGAATGAGTTCAGATGCTGCGATGAAAAAACATGGTAGTAGAAAAGACGGATACAGAGGAGCAGAAGGCAAAGTTGTTAATCTCCCATACCGAGGTCCTGTTACAGAAACTGTTAATGAAATTTTAGGTGGTGTACGAAGTGCTGCAACATATATAGGAGCAAAACGTATTAAAGATATGCCAAAATGCACAACGTTTGTCAGAGTGCATAATACAATTAATCAGGTGTTTAATAATTATGAAGTATGAATAACTGCCTGCTACTATAATTTTTTGGGAACCAACAGATGCGTGATATAGGATTATTTTATTGGATTATAATTATTTTATTTTTTTTAATAGTTTATCCTTTTTTGCAGGATTGGCTTGTTCCCTAAGGAAAATTAATGATAGAATATTATTACGAACTTAACTGTAATGGAACTGTTATAGGTAAAACAGGTTACTTTACATATAGAGATATAGAAGCAAGTTGGGTTTTGGAAGAAAAAAAATATTTACTAGAGCGTTATTTAAAAGGCAAGCCTAGTGATTATTTAATAAAGTGTGTTTATTTTTTAAAACAGCGCTCATAGTTAAACGGATATAACCGAAGACTTCTAATCTTCTATTCCAGGTTCGATTCCTGGTGAGCGCACCATTATTAACTAGGAACAAAAATGGAAGACTCTGATATGCATAATTCACTTACTACATTGATTAGTTTAAGTGAAGAAATTAAAGAACGCATGAAAGATAAACAAAAAGAAATAGTAGGATTAAAAACACAATTTGAATATTTAAAACGGCAATACAATGATTTACAAGTTATCATTAACAAATTAGAAAATAAAATCCAATGACAAAATATATTGTGATTTATACAGAAGATTTCAAATTAAAATACATGGAATATGCTAATAAGCAGCAAGCATATACTTTTGTAGAAAAACTTATAGCTGATCCAGAAAATTTTGTAGATAAAGATAGGGTACTTATAGTAAATGGGAATCTACAATTTTTTGACGTTGCTGAAACAAGAAGTATTAAACTTACTGACGTAAAGGATACATACCAAAATTATGATCCAGAAGATTTAGGATAAAAAAATTGTTGACTTTTACAAAAAATTTGCTATTATAAATTATAGCAATAAAGAATGCGGGGTGTTCCTTCCAGCTGTCTTATAAGCAGTCAGCCAAACAGGGAGGCGGTGCTGTAGAGGTTCAACTCCTCCGCCCCGTACCACATACATTATAAATATGTAACAACATAAAAGGAACATATGACAAGTAAATATTTAGATACTTTGAAATTTTACCAAAAAGAACAACTTAAGGCTCTTAATGAATTTGTAGTAAATTTACAAAAAGTTACAAAAGAGTTTCAGGATGTAGTACAACTAATTAAAGAAAAAGATATTAAGTTAACATCCAAAAACTGATTACTAACCTTTTAGCACATACGTTTGCTATGAGTGTTATCCATAAAAAACGTTTAGTAGATAAATTTTCAGAGCCTACCTCATTAAACGAACTAGGACATTTACTAGTTCGTCATCTTAACAATCATAAAAAATGGAATAAAAAACGTACAACTAACAATGACAAAGTAGCAGGACTTTGTTGGGAGTTGTATTCTAGAAAAGTTGGTGCCAGTCATTATGCGCCTATAGGAAAATCAACAAATTTTTGGAATGCTGATCGGTATCCTGCTTGGACAGGTAGGTTATGGTTACGTATGAAGAGTCAGGGAGATTTTTGGGTATCAGATCTATTTGATGATAGTTGTACATATATTGGTACAGGAGGCGGAGGAGATTATGATAGTCCTTGGACTGCTGTATATGAAAAATGGCACACTATCCATAAGCAAAATAATTACAACAAAAAACCAGATTATCCAGAACCACGTTTATATAGCTGGAGCTATACAATTTGGCAAGAGGATTGGCCGCTAATACAAAAAAACTTTGAGGAGGAATTTGTATTTCATAAATTAGCAGGAGAAACTAAAAAATCTGTAAAACATGTATTTCATTGGCAAGATCCTAAACTTGATAAACTTGATTCAGAATGGTTAAAAAATGTTTAAATTAATTTTGGGTTTTTTACTTGGTTGTTTTGTTACATATAATTATATTATAGGTGACCCTACACTAGAGCCTGTGCTAGAAAAAGCTAATGTGTTAGTTTTGGAAACTATTAACAACATCCAAGCTAAACTAGAAAGTAATGTTAACAAATAAATATCCATATAAGGCAGGAATAATTTATGGATAGTTTACGAAAATATATTAACTTATTTGATGATACTAAGCAAATTAACGAGGAAGTTAGTTGGCAGACAAGTTTATTTCATCATATTTTTTTAGCAGGAGGTCCAGGAAAAACTCCGTCTGGTGATTATAATATTTACACAGAGGTAATAGATTATGACTATCCGCATTTTTTCATACCTCTAGTACCTAGTATGATAAAAAGAATAATAACTGTACCAAAAATGTATGCTTTTCATGGACTAGGAACTCAAAATATACGAAAATTAATTAGCTTACAAAATCAAAAAACCAAACAAATTAGTGTGTTCACAAGCGATCCAGAAGGTTATATTACAGATTCAGGTGTATGGAGTGGAAGCGGAATTGTTGCTGTAGTTTACGGAGATGTTATGGCTAGCAACATGGCTGATATGATGAGTGTTGTAGACAAAAAAGGCACAAGAGTTATTGATTTAGGACCTGAAGCACAAATAGGAGAATACAGTAATTTTTATGACCACATAATGACTTCAGAGTACAAGGCATTTTGGAACGACTTAACTGCTATGAGGAAGCCATTATTGGATTTATTGGAAAATTATATACAAAATGCACTGGATGGAGAGGCAGATAATGTAAGTAATTCTGTAAAATACAAATTAATTAAAAGCTATATTGATGGTTTAGAACCTATATTAGCAAAACACAAAAAAATATTTACACAATTGTATTTTGATTGGGCTGAATCACAAATAAAAAAATATCAAGATACAAAAAGTGAATATGATGAATTAGTAATGGGCAATTTTAAAATAGTTAAGTTTATTGTATTTGATGACGAATATGATAGGGATGGTGCAGAGTTTACAAAAACAGGAGACTTTTGTGATGATTCAGGATGTATTAAATTAAACATCCCAATAGAGTATATGACTTATGATGAAATGATACTTGCATTAGATAAGATACGAGAACAAAATTATTCATAAAGGCAACTAATGAATCGATCTCAAGCTAATAGGCAAATATATATTCAAGGAAAAAACCTCCTAAAAACATATAAAATAAATCCAGATCAGAATGTATACATACATTGGAAAAACGAAAAACCTGTTGTGCTACCTGAAAAAGAACTAGGTTTTGATTATATTACTACAGTCAAACTCAAAAGCATACTTAGTAAACAATGCTGGTTAACTGCATAACAAATAAATATAATAAAAAAAGGATATCCTAATGTCAGATATTAGAAAATTAATTAATCTTGTAGAAAGTGTACAAGATGTACAAGAAGCAACATATAGTGTTGTTAGTGGTGACAATCTTACCAAAATTGCCAAGCGTAATGGTATTAGTCTAGGTGCGTTATTAAATATGAATCCTGAACTAAAAGCCAATCCCAACTTAATTCAAATAGGACAAAAAATAAAGGTACCAGGAAAATCCAGCATGCCACAACCTAGTGTTTCAGGTGCTAAAGTATCCCCTCAAAAAGGTATTGGTATAAAAGCATTTGCTAAACAATTAGGTTATGACAGTGTAGACGAATTTATTGCTGCTCAGGAAGCTGGTGGAGGAAAAGTTGGTACAATGAAGTCAGGCAAGTATGCAGGAAATAATTTTGTGTATACAAATCAAGAATATATTCCAAAAGTTACAAGTAGTGAACCTACTATACCCAGTATAGCAAAGAGTATGTCAGAACCAAATGTTGATTCTGCTGCAGATATTGCCAAAACTGTTTCTGATATGTCAAAAGCTGCAGAGTATAAACCAGAGCCTCCAGTTGATAACAAAACAGGAATGATAAAAATTGGTGATATAATGGCTACGCAAAAGGAAATAGATACTGCAAAATCTATGAATCCAAATGTTAGCGATTTTCCTAGTACTGATGCTGATTTAGCTAAGGATATCAAAGCTGGTAGAAGATTACAAGGATCTAGTTGGACAAAACCTACTGCACAATACAAATAAAGTAAAAACAAGTTCCTAAATTATTTTAGGAACTTGTAATACTTGGAGAATTTTTTTGTTAAATTTAACAAATTCTTTTGCTAATTATTTAACCGACCAAAAAAATAAAATTTTTTTACCTTGGCAAGTAGACATAGATACTACAAATATTTGCAATCAAGATTGTTATTATTGTAATACTGCAGTTTACAGATCCGAAAAACCTATATATCAAAATAAAGATAATTACCATGATCTTTTAGATAAATTATATTTTTGGAAATCTGATAATAATATATTAGGACAAGTTAATAATGTAATTTTTAGTGGTGGAGGAGAACCTACACTATTGCCTGGATTTGAGGAAATTCTAGAAAAATCTATAGATTATAATTTTGTAACTGCAATTAACACTAATGGTACCAAATTAAGTAAATTACTTAAAATTGATGCAAATAAATTAAAGAAAATGGCATATATTGGATTAGACATAGATAGTGCAGATCCAATTACATATGAAAAAATACGCAGAAGTTTGAATAAAAAAATTAATGTTTTAAATAGTGTTAAAAAACAAGCCAAAGAATTAGGTAAACAAAATGTACCATTAGATGTAAAAGCATTAATAATGGAAGAAAATTCAACAGATTTAGAAATGCATAAATTATTTGAATTTACAAAAGAAATTAATGCAAGAAGTATTCATTTTAGACCTGTAGTATTAAATGGAATCGCATATAATGTTAATGGTGTTGTAGAAAGTATTAAAAATTATAGTAAACAATTTAATATACCCTACACACTTAATTTAGCTAGGTATCAAATAAAACTTTATAAAAAATGTCATCAAATATTATTGTTCCCTACATTTGGTGCTGATGGTAACATTTATGTATGCTGTGAGTACAAAGGAAATCCTGAGATGTGTTTGGGTTCGTGGATAGAAAATGATTGGAGAGAATTGTGGGGATCAGCTAGACACATAGAAATATATAATAGTATTGATGTAACAAAATGCAAACCCTGTAGACCAAATCACTTTAACAATGTTGTCCAACAAGAACTGGATGATCCTGATAGTTCTAAATTTTTTATTTAATGCTTGACTTTTTTTGTCAATCCAGTATAATATATATCAGTTAGTAATTAATTTATCCACACTAATACTAAAGGTATTATGCAAAAAAGATTTATTCACTACAAGGACAACCAAGTTGGTTATTTGCGAGTTTGCAGACAATTTCTTCAAGATATGAATCTAGATCAAAACGATTTCAGTCTTTGTAGTAAAATTGATGTAAATTACATGTACTTGGATGAGAACACAGACATGAAGTGGTTCATCAAAGAATACACATCAAAGTTTAATACAGAGCCTGAAATCAAGATTAAAAATTCTCAACGTTGCACCTTACGTAACAAGCATAATAACTTTTTTGTTGTAGAGGAAGTATGAAATATATTAAAGAAGTAGATGTAATTGTGGGTATCACTGGTTTTATTATTTTTAATACTGTATTTGCACTTGCTATTATAGGAGGTTTATAAATATTTTGATGACACTCACAAGGACAACATTTAATGCATCAACATGAAATAGAGGAATTTAAAAAACTTTCTGATATTGAACTTCAACAAAAACGAGAAGAATTAATAAAGAGTATTGATAAAGCAAGAGATCGTTATGATTGGAATGCTTATCAAGAATATTATCGATTATTTTGTTTAGCTAATATAGCCAAATATACAAAATGAATGTCCTCCTAAAAATTTTTTTATTAATTCCATAACAAATAAATTGACTTTTTAGTTCGAAATGTTAATATATTTGTTTATTAACTTCAACTAATAGGAGTTTATGTTTATCAAATATTGTGATCCCAGACATGGTTGGCTACAGGTTCCCCTAGAAACTATTAAGGAAATAGGCAGGAGTGTAGCTGACTATTCTAGTTTTAGTTTTATAGATGATGAGTTTATATATCTAGAACAAGATGTTGATCAGCGTCTTTTTGAAGAAGACTATGGTAAGCCAGTTCAAATTCAAGTAATGAAAACCGATAAGCGTAGTGTTGTTAGAGATTTGGCTCATAACTTCCAAAAACTAGGATAACATGCCTAAAAGAATATCAGGTGGAAAAGTTAACAAGCTCAAGATGTTGGAAGCTGAACATCGTCTGTACAACAAGGAAATGCGACAAATAGGTTGTCATAGTCAACAAAAAACTTTTGACGATTACGTTGCATATAAATATGGAAAGTATAAAACTAAGCGAGTTTTTGTTGCACCTCCAGAACCAGAATATTACAGAAAGCCTGATCAATATGTTCCTAGTTTGAATAGCGGTGTTTTTAATCAATGTGGAAAACAGCAAGAACGTCAATACACTGGTGAACTAATTAGTGGTGTTGCAACCATGCATAAAAGTAATGCTGTACCAGTTATCAATCAACAACAAGCTCAAGACTTGGCATCAATGCGTAGGTAATCTTTTAATGAATAATAATGAAGGCGTAGGTAAGGATTTTTTTAATCAAGACGAAAAACATGTTGCAGAACGATGGAGAACAGGATTTGCAGGATATGATATTGATCACAAAAACAAAAACAAAAAAGTTAAAAATAGAACTGATTTAAAAGAAGCTGATGCTTGGTGGGAAAAGCTATCATTAGAAGAAAAAGAAAATGCTTTCATAAGTGTTTGTAAAAAACTTCATCAAGGCGACATTTTAAATCAAAACAGTTATAGGAAAATTTTAAAGTATATTTTTGAATTTGAATCAAACATGCACGATGTAGGTATTTTATGTGGATATATGGATTTACATAATAAGATATTTGGAGGTACAGAATTAGAAAAAATGTCTTCTGCAAAAAAAATAGAAATAATAAAAAATAAAACAAAAACGGAAATAAATTTAAAAAATAATCAAAATATTAGTATTAAACTTTTAGATGATGACAATACTATTAGTATTACTATTAATAATTTAGAAACAACTTATGACAAAAATCCTTAATAGGTCCTGTAGAAACAAACAAAAATAGAATCATTCAGTATATATTATGAAAACCGCATTGATTAGTGGTATTACAGGACAAGATGGTTCTTATCTAACAGAACTTCTTCTTGAAAAAGAATACATGGTTCATGGAATTATCAGAAGGTCTTCTTCTTTCAACACAGTAAGAATAGACCATATCTATGATAATCCATATCTAAAATTACATTACGGTGATATGACTGATAGTTCAAGTCTATTACGCATTATTGAGAAGACAAAACCCGATGAGATATACAATTTAGCAGCACAGTCTCATGTGAAGGTATCTTTTGAAGTACCTGATTATACAGCACAAGTTGATGCAAATGGAACATTGAGATTTCTTGAAGCAATTCGTACTCTGGGATTAGAAAAGAAAGTACGTTTCTATCAAGCATCAACTTCTGAACTATATGGTAAAGTACAAGAAGTTCCTCAGACAGAAACAACTCCATTTTATCCACGATCACCATATGGTGTAGCAAAACTATACGGATATTGGATTGTGAAGAATTATCGTGAAGCATATGGAATGTACGCCTGTTCTGGAATATTATTCAATCATGAATCACCGAGAAGAGGTGATACTTTTGTAACAAAGAAGATTGTCAATGGATTGAGAGATATTAGAGATGGCAAGTTACATATTTTAAGTCTTGGTAATTTAGACGCACGTAGAGACTGGGGTCATGCTAAAGATTATGTAAAAGCAATGTGGTTAATGTTACAAAACATGGTTCCAAGTGATTATGTTATTGCAACTGGAGAGCAATATTCAGTAAGAGATTTTGTAAATGAAGCCGCTCCGTATTTTGGTTTTGATATACGATGGGAAGGAGAAGGTGAATTTGAAAAGGGTTATGATAAAAATACTGGAAAAATGCTGATTTCTGTTGACACTAAATATTTTAGACCTACTGAGGTTGATAGTTTGTTGGGTGATTCATCAAGAGCAAGATTCAGTCTTGGATGGGAACCTGAGTATGATTTTAAATCATTAGTAAAAGAGATGTGTTATGGAGAAAACTGACCGTATATTTGTAGCTGGTCATAATGGTCTTGTGGGTTCGGCAATTTTTCATAAATTAATTGCTGAAGGTTATAAAAATGTTTTAAAGTTTGATAAAAAAGAATTTGATTTAAGGGTTCCTAATAGTGTAGAATATATTTTCAAGAATTATTCAATTGATTATGTTTTCCTTGCTGCGGCTAAAGTTGGTGGCATCATGGCAAACAGTCAGTATAAAGGTCATTTTATATATGACAACTTAATGATTCAGACCAATGTAATTCACAATGCATATACGAGAGGAGTTAAAAAACTTTTGTTTTTTGGTTCATCTTGTATCTATCCTAAATTTGCAGAACAACCCATCAAAGAAGATTATTTTTTATCAGGTAAACTTGAAGAATCAAATGATGCTTATGCAATAGCTAAGATTGCTGGCATCAAAATGTGTCAATCATATACAGAACAGTATGGCTTCAATGCAATATCTTTGATGCCAACAAACTTGTATGGACCAAATGACAATTTTAATTTAGAAAGTGGTCATGTTTTACCAGCATTAATTAAAAAAATACATACAGCTAAAATAGAAAACAAACCTACAATCGAAGTGTGGGGAACTGGTAAAGCTAGAAGAGAATTTACCTATGTATATGATTTAGCAGATGCAGCAGTTTTTTTAATGAACAATTATGATAGTCCAGAAATTATAAATGTTGGTGTAGGTGAAGATATTACAATAAAAGAACTCGTGTATATAATTGCAAGTGTAGTAGGATATAAGGGAGATTTTATTTGGGATAGAACTAAACCTGATGGAACTCCAAGAAAACTATTAAATGTAGAAAAATTAAATAATTTAGGATGGAAGGCTAAAATAAAACTTGAAGATGGTATTAAAGAAACTTATAAATGGTATAAAAAAAATTTTGATAACGTAAAAAGGTTATAGAATTTTTAAAAAATTTAAATAATAAAATTTAACTAAATTGTAAGAATTAAATGAAAAACTTATTAAGTATAGTAGATGCAGATATCAAAGCTTTGCTTACCACAGCAAATTGTATAGAAAATAAATTTGTAAATTACACATTTAAAGATAAAATATTAACAAACTTATTTTACGAACCTAGTACAAGGACTAGCTCTAGTTTTGCAAGTGCTATGTATAAACTCGGTGGTAAAGTTATTAGCATTAACGATGTAAATTATAGTTCTGTTGCTAAAGGTGAAAATCTTGAAGACACTATTAGAACTATGGGTACATTCTGCGATGCTATTGTCTTAAGGAGCAGGACTGCAGGACAAGCTGCAAGGGCGGCTTTTG
>Ga0209536_100011757_pt1 | contig 12792 bp, 15 predicted proteins | sample DeeMarSeWOR28_12_FD_187461 | JGI IMG/M metagenome (GOLD analysis project Ga0209536, IMG submission 187461) | Marine sediment microbial communities from White Oak River estuary, North Carolina - WOR-2-8_12 (SPAdes) (version 2) | ecosystem: Environmental > Aquatic > Marine > Intertidal zone >...
AATGCGAGAAACTGGCAAATAAAAAAATTGAGTACTGCTTTGAATGCGATGATTTTCCATGTGAAATACTTGAAAAACTTGATAGTCAGTATGTGGAAAAATATGGAATGAGTTTAATTGAAAATCTCAAGGATATGAGTAAGGGTATTGATGAATATCTCAAACATGAAAAAGAAAGGTGGAAATGTCCTTCATGTGAAGGAGTGATTTGTGTTCATAATAAGAAATGTTACAGTTGTGGATGTACACAGTAAATATTTGACACTCTAGATAATTGACATGTTGTTTATGTTTTTCTAGCAGATTACGCATGGGGATTAACTCGAGTTAATGATGTTATTTGGTTACTAAAGTGGGGACCAGATGAGTTGTCTTTGGATATTTGGGAAGATTTAAACAAATTAATAGAAAAGTATGGATTACGTTTAGATATTGTATATGATGATCCTCACTTTAAAAAAATTTTGAAATTTATTATTGGAACGATGAAATTAATTAGAACATTTTCCCAAGTTGGGATTCGGGATTGGACTTTTTATTAACACGGAATTCTTTTTAGGCTGATCCTAACTTTTTGGGTAACTGGTTGAGTGAAATTAATTTGGATATCACAATCATATTGATTGCATTAAGCTTAGCAATGGATTCATTTTCAGTTTCTATCGCATTGGGAATGGCGAATAAGACTTTAAAAAGTTATAATGCTCTGACTGTTGGATTGTTTTTTGGATTTTTTCAAGCTTTAATGCCTATTTTTGGATGGTTAGCTGGACAATCAATTGCTGAACATGTTTATTCTTTTGACCATTGGATCGCTTTTGCCTTGTTAACTTTGATTGGTGTCAAAATGATTTACGAGTCAATTACCGACAAACCCAATAGTTTTCTTGAAGCATTCTCCATTAAATTAATCCTAATTTTGTCTTTAGCCACTAGTATTGACGCATTAGCAGTAGGATTCAGCTTCTATTTTTTGGATATTTCAATTTTTATTCCTTCAATAATAATTGGAATAGTTGCTTTTTTAATGTCTTTTCTCGGAGTATACATTGGAAAAAGGTTTGGAAAAATTCTAAAAAACAGAATTGAAATACTTGGTGGTTTAATTTTAATTATTATCGGTCTAAAGATATTAATCGAACATATAATGCAATAGTCATTTGGGTTTTTAGGCGAAAATTTAGCTAAGTCTAACACACAAGTTTTTAATATAATGGCTTAAATCGTTTTAAAAGGTCATGCTTTATGTCTGGAATATTCAGTTCAAATACAGTTTTTATCACGGATTTTAATCTGGTAATTCAGATAGTTACCTTTCTTCTCATATTAGTAGGATTTAGATATAAAATAAGAAAAAAATTCCAGAATCACGGTTATATAATGGGAATGGCTGTTTTTTTGCATCTTGTTTTTTTTATAATTGCTATGTGGCCTTCGTTTTCAGGGGGTTTTGAATTTTTTACAACTTCTATCTTCTTGATTGGAGTTCAAGCTATGTGGATTCATGCAGTGGCTGGTATTATTTCGCTAATAATAGGGCTTTTTATTGTTTTAGCATGGCTTTTACATGTTTCGAATATTGCTAGATGTTTTAAAAGAAAAAGGCTGATGGATATCGCTCTTATTTTTTGGTTAATATCCTTGATTTTTGGTATAGTAACATACCTTGGTTTCTATTTTAATCTTGGACTTTAGAATGATTAGTGTAATTGATAGAACTGCAAAGATTATTAATAAATGACTCAGTGAAAACTCTGGAATGATTTGTGATTCGGACCAGCCTCCCCATCCATGAAGGTTGCAGTGAGCCCGAATTCTAACTGATGGTTCTGTAATTAATTCTCCCATATTATATTGTATAATGAAAGGATTAATTGATTGGGAATTGAGATTTACATCATTGACTGTTCCGTTAACATCAACCTGAATAATATCGATATAGTGACTGCTTGTAGGTGCAGAATGCCTAACTGTAATATTCAAGATTGTATCAGTTACGCTTATCCAAGGTTCGATGTTAAGTAGAGTTGGTACATCGGCTTTTACTGGAGCAGGAAATGAAAACGGCATTAAAAAAACCATAATAAGTATCAAAGAATAAATGAGCATTCTAGTATTTTTATAAAAAAATGCTTTAAATTTTTTCAAATTATCGTCTCACATTACTCTACAGGTTATTTAATGTATAAAATATTAATTTTGCCTTATCTATTTGAGTGACAACCATCCTTTGGGTAACAATACCTATCTATCCATTGATTTTCATTGATTTTATCCATTTTTTCGAAAAATTTAGGTTTGGGTTAAATTTTTGTCTTAGAATAGGAGAATGGGTGTGTTTTGGTGTAAATTTTTTAACATCAAAATCATCAACAAACTACTTTGCCATGCAAAGTTTTTTATATTAGTAATTACTTTGTTATTTTGGAGGGATCTAATAATGAAAGAACTAAATTTAAGGGAAATTGAAAAAAATACTTACATGTCTTATAATCAAGATGGTTTAATAGACATATTTGTGGGATTTTACATTTTATTGTTTGGTGCAGGCATTTTTCTTCACAATGTTGCGGAGTTTAGCACGTGGTTCATTATTCCAGCAATTTTTCCAAGCATTATGGTGCCTATTTGGATTTCATTTAAAAGAAGAATTACTATACCCAGAATTGGTTATGTAAAATTTGGTTTAAAAAGTGCAAATAAGTTAATGATTGTCTTCTTGGGGTTAGCGGTTGCTGGCTTGGGAGTGTTTATGGTATTCGGTCTGGGAGGTTCTATGGGTCAGAGTTGGGCAATAGCAATAATGGATCTGATTGTTTCAAATAGCATGATCATTATTGGTATTAGTGCAGCACTTATATCAAGTCTCTTTGCGTTCACAATGGGTTTGAAGCGACTTTATGTTTATGGCCTAGTCACTCTAATAATGTTTTTAGTTGGGCATTTCATGGTTATTCAATTTGAATATTTCTTATTCGTCATAGGATTTGCTATCGTAATTTATGGTTTTGTGCTTTTAAGACAGTTTTTAAAAAAATTTCCCCTCTCTAGAGGCGATTGAATAATTGTCAAATAGTCCATTTGATGCAGGTAACATTGATCGATTGGTTCATGAACCTACTAGATTAATGATTATGTCCCAACTCTATGTGGTTGAAAGTGCAGATTTCCTCTTTCTTCAACATCAACTTCAGATGACTCCTGGTAATTTATCAGCTCATTTAAGTAAACTCGAAGAGGCAGAATATGTGGAGATTGTAAAAGAATTTATTGAACGAAAACCTCATACCGCACTTAAACTAACAAAAAAAGGTCGTGTTGCTTTCAACAATTATCGAAAAAACATGAAGAAGGTATTCGAAAATATTCCACTATAGCCTTTCTATTTTTAAATAAATCAAATTTAATACCCTCTCCTTTTCATAATTAGAATGCAACCAGCTATTTATTTCAAAATAAACAAAAAGGATATTCAAAGATAATTGAATCCGGTTATTGTCGTGATTTTTTTGTTAAAATTTAACAAATACACAAAAAGAAGGGGTGGAAAGGTATTGTTATTGACCTTTGACTCTATCTCGTGCAGCGCTACTATTAATTGATGCAGCAGCAGATAACCCTGCAAAACCTGCCCCTTTCAGAGTTTCAGTGGGTAATGCAAACAGAATTGTGTTGCTTTGATCTTTGCTTACATCACTTAGAGTCTCCAATATTCTAAGCTGAAGAGCAATAGGATTCTTCTCCATATTAAGTGCAGCTTCTGCGAGAGTTTTTGATGCCGTAAGTTCTGCAGTTGCCTTGATAATTATTGCTCTAGATTCTCTTTCAGCTTCGGCTTGAACTGCAAAAGCTCTTTGCATATCCGCTGGCAGTATTACGTCTTGTAACTCTATTTTTTGAATGTCAACTCCCCATTCTTTTGTGTAACCGTCAACAATCATTTTCATTTTTTCTGCTATTAATTCTCTTTTCTCTAGTAGTTCATCTAAACTATATTCTCCTACTATGTTTCTCAATGATGTTTGAGAATAGCTTTTGATAGCCGACCAATAATCTTCTACTCCCATAATCAGTTTTTCTGCGTCTTCAATTTTGAGAAATCCTACTGAATCAATCTTCACTGAGATGTTGTCTTTAGTTATGGCACTTTGTCCTCTTAGATCAAAGGTTTGTACTCTCATGTCTAATCTAATCAAAGAGTCTATAAACGGCGCCTTTACCTGTATACCTGTTTGTACTGTTTTAACGATTCTTCCAAAGCGTATCAAAGTAACTGTTTCCCATTGCTTGACAATGTAGAACATATTTGCAAGCAAAATAATTCCTACAGCTGCAAGGATTAACAGCATAAACCAAATTAGTCCATTTTCAAAAATGATATTTCACCCCCGTTTAATCACTATTCAATGAGTGGGTATAATGGAAACCGTTTATAAGTTTTGTTCCATAATATTGAGACAATTTATCGCAATTTATTTATATTATGAGACCACATCTCATAATTGGCTAAACCTAATGGAAAAAGATGAAAGAATACTAAGGGTTCTTGAAAGGAAGTCCAACTTGTCAAATAGAGAATTTTCTCGATTTATTGGAATTCCGGCTTCCACGTTACATAGAAGAATTAAAAGAATGGAAAAAGAGGGAACGATAAAAGGATACAAGGCAATAATTGACTATGAAAAAACATCTAGGGCAATAGGCGTAATAGTTTTGATAAGTATAGCTGAAGTAATTCTGGAGCGGGGTCACGTTCCCAAAGCTGATATCGTAGCCAGATTAGAAAAGTTTGATGAAATTGAAGAGATTGACGAAGTTCAAGCAGCCAACTTTGATTTAGTTCTTAAGGCAAGATTATCAAACCTAAGAGAGTTGTCAGAGTTTGTTGAACAATTAAGATTTATAGAAGGAATAGAAGAAATATCAACTGCCATAATTACAGACGAAACCATACTACCCCCTGCTCCAGTTTGTGTAGAAAGAGAGTAGTTATATAGTTTCTATCGAGTAAAAGTTGACTAATTCTAAATTTTTTGTAAGTTTGGGATAAAAATAAGCCCCCAAAGTTCATAGGAATTATCTAGAGATTTAGAGTAAGCGTTGTCGTCTTTGGGTAAATGAATATAATGCTCCACCGAAGATTAACAGCCCGAAAATGATTATAATCAATGGCCAAAAGTCTATATCAACACCTGCAAGCGAAGTTACTCCAACAAGAATTATTATTAATCCGATAATTAGGCCGAAGATTGTGCCTCCATGAGGAAGCCCAAAACATTCTTGTTCTGCACTTTTCCCAAAATTTTCGCCCCATGCTTCTGCTCGTTTTCCGAACTCTTCCGCTCCCTTTTCTATACGTTCCTCTAAACTTTTTTCCATTGAGACTTTAAGTTTTGAACCGCACTTTACACAATATTCTGCCGAATCGTCATTGTTTGTTCCACATTTAGAACAGAAAACCATAACACCCCACTTCAAACCAATATCTACATTTTTAGTATATAAGTTATAATATTAGCCAAATTATTCAGGAAAAAATTTTAACCTTAAATTTAACTAATAAATTCATATTTCGCTATATTTACAAAAATAGTCAAAATTGGAGACTTATTAAAAAAATTAAACTGATTAGCTGGATCTCAGGTTTGCTCAGGATAATGAAACATAATTTATTGCTTTCTATTGGCTTTTTGCTCAATTACTTTTTTAGCTAATACTACCGCATCTTCACGTGTTTCTCCAAAAAGTACACCTAAATTATCAGCGTCTTCTTTAGTCACTGCTGCACCGCCAATCATGATTACAATTTTTTCTTTTAGTCCTTCAAGTTCTATAGCAGAAATTAACTCTGGAAGATTTTTCTTAGCTTTTGAATACAAAACCGAAACAACCAGAATGTCAGCATTTGCCTCTTTAGCCTTCGACGCAAAAGTTGTGGCAGAAATCCCACGTCCAACATCGATGGTTTTAAAATTAGCTAACTTTAGTGATCGTCTGACCATATCTTTAGCTGTGGTCATAATATCTGGTTCAAGAGTGCCTATCACAACTGTTCCTATTGGATTGACTGGTTCAGGCGGTTCCTTCTCTCTCATAGCTTTTAGCCAAGACATTTCAAAACTGACTCCTGTTTCGAATATAATTAATAATTAATGACTCTTTTAATACTGCCGTATTTTATCTAAAACATGACATAAACAATGAATGCATGACGCTATTCTCTGATGGTTCAAGCACTAACACCATTTACATAGTCGACAATTTCTTTCAAGTCCTCATTCGGGCTTTTTAAGGGCATTACATTGAACGTTTCGAGCAATTTTGGGGTCATAAATACGGGAAGAGTAGGGCCTAAACGGATGTTTTTCACACCTAGATGGAAAAGAGATAGTAAAATAGCCACAGCTTTTTGTTCATACCATGACAGTATAAAGAATAATGGTAATTCACTTATCCCAGTTTCGAAGATGTCAACAAATGCCTGGGCGATTTTAATAGCTGAATATGCATCATTGCATTGTCCGACATCTAGTAATCTAGGGATTCCATCAATCTGGCCTAGGTCTTTATCAAAGAATCTGAATTTTCCGCAAGCTAAAGTAAGAACGAGAGAGTCATTCGGGGTTTTCTCAACAAACTCAGTGTAATAATTTCGGCCTGGTTTAGCACCATCGCATCCAGCCACGAGGAAAAACAGGTTAACGTTTCCTTTCATTACTGATTCAGTTATGTTTTCTACTAATGTAAGAAAATAGTTTCTTCCAAAACCGACAGTCACAGTTTTGTCATTTTTGTCTTCGCTAAATCCAGGCATTTCTAATGCTTTTTCTATTACGGGTGAAAAGTCGTCATTTTCTATGTGAGTTACACCTGGCCAACTAACAGGACCAGAAGTGAAAATGTTTGCTTTGTACTTTTCTGATGGTTTCTGAAGACAATTGGTGGTCATCAGAATTGGACCTGGAAAATTCAGAAATTCTTTTTGTTGATTTTGCCAAGCTGTCCCGTAGTGGCCAAAAAAGTTAGGATATTTCTTTAAGACGGGATAACCGTGAGCTGGTAGCATCTCTCCATGTGTGTAAACGTAAATTCCTTTCCTTTCGCTTTGCTTCAATACTTTCTCTAAATCTTTCAGATCGTGACCCGAGACTAAGATTGCTTTGCCTTTCTTATGACCTAACGGAACTTGTGTGGGAGATGGATGACCGTAGGCTTCTGTGTTTCCAGCGTCCAACAGTTCCATGGCTCTGATATTTATTTCTCCACATTTCAGGGCGAGTTTTAAAAAGTCATTAACACCTAGTGATTTGTCAAGAGTTGCTGCAAGCCCTTGCTGAATAAACTCAAAAACTTTGGTATCCTTTTTTCCAAGGCGATATGCATGATAAGCGTAGGCTGCGACTCCTTTTAGGCCGTAAATTAGAAGCCAATGAAGTCCATTTAACTCGGGATCAATTGAGGGATCAGCCTTCACCCCAACCTGTTTTCCTTGCTGTATCAAAGCTTCCTTCGTCTTTTCTAAGACGATATCAACTGGACCATGGAACTTGGTATATCCTCCTGCCAACTGCACTTTTTGACGCAGATCATCTCGATACTTAACTAATTTGTTAACATATGCAATTAATGTATCTGGATCAAAATTTACATTAGTTACAGTGGCAAAAACTGACTCGCAGATGTACATATTTAACTGTTCATCTTTGATCCCCACTTTTTTTCCTTCTAAGGCTAACTGAGATAATCCTCTAACGAGGTAAATCAACAAATCTTGAAGCGCAGCGACATCAGGATTTTTCCCACAGACACCAAAAGTTGTGCAACCTTTTCCCCCAGAAGTTTGCTCACACTGATAACAAAACATTTGATTTCCATTCACAGGTTTACACCCACCATTTAGATAACAGCCTACGCAAATATCTTTTGTCCCAATATTGTGAGGGTTCAAACATTGATGAATCATGATAAGAACGGTTTCAAAACCATTATCTGTAAAATGCACGAGCTTTGACCATTTTATCGGGTCTACTTCTTATCTGTTTTAGAGCCATCTTATAAGAAACGTTGCCCTCCATTAAGGTCTCGATTAAGTTAGCCCACCATTGATCTTTAATAATTACAGCTACAGTTCGTTGCTGCTTAGCATCTGAATTCACGAAATTTACAATTTTAGTTGCCAAACTTAAATCATCCTTTACGTTTGGGTCCAAGTTTTGGTAATATTTAATTCGAATAGCAGTAGCTGAAAAATCATCTTTTTCTAAAATTTCTGCGGCGCTTATCCCAGCCGCTTCTCCCGACTTCATTGAATACCAGATGCCTTCTGAGGTCCAAGCGGACACGGTTCCACTTGCATCTCCAACAATCAGGCATCCTTCTGCAACGTTATCTTTTAAAACTCCTGGATATCCAATAAGATGTGCTTGACTTTGAAGTATTTTAGCTCCCTTAAGTTTTGATGATGCAACGGGATGCTTTTTAATAAAATGGTCTAAATTTTGTTTTAGATTTATTTTTCTTTTCTGGGTCACCTCTATTCCAGTTACACAACCCACTGTCACAAGGTTATTTTTTGGAAAAATCCATGTATAACCTGACGGCATCCATTGGCTTCCAAAGTATGTTTCTACATTATTACCAATTCTTTGTTCGATTTGTTCATTGGACAGTTTCATTTGGTATTGAAAACAAAATCCGATCGTGTTTTGTCTACCAGAGTATAAGTCAAGCTTTCTTGCTAGTGTACTAGGAGTTCCATCTGCTCCAATGATCAATTTGGATCTGATAGTTTTCGGTTTACCATTGATTTTTGTTTTTACTCCAATTATTTTTCCGCTTTTGATTACTGGTTCGTTTACAAAAGATTTCTCAAAGAATTCGGCACCTTTTTCCATAGCCATTTGGCAAATAACCTTATCAAAAATACTTCTCATTGTTAATCGGATTTTTCCGTGTTTTCCGATAACTACGGTCCTGTTTTTTGGACAACACAAAAATATTCCAGTACACTTTCGTGTAAAGGCTTCTTCTGGTATTCTGAAATGTTCAACTACTCTATTTGTTACTGCTCCTGCGCAAGCCTTTTCCCTATCCAAGGTGTACTTCTCCAAAACAAGAACTTTAAACCCTCTTTCAGCTAATATTTTAGCTGTAGTTGATCCGGTTGGACCGCCCCCAACGACAACCACATCATATTTCAAAATAATCACGGATTTTTATGAACCTACTTTTTCTTTCTTATGACCTAATATTTCTAATTAACGGATTCTTTTGATTTTACACCTCAAACTGGAGTTTATTTTCGGAGACAATTGGATTTTTATTCAAGAAAGGCAGCAAACTCTTAGGATTAAAATTTTATCATTTACGCTGTGGACAAATTTTAGATGGCAATTTACATGATGCTAAATTAGTTAAGGCCTTTTATTGTCTCTAACGATTCTTCGATATGTTTTTTAAAATTAAATTGTGAAGAAAAAATGCTTCTAATTATTCCCTTTTTATCTATCACATAAGTCACTCGACCTGGAATTATACCTAATGTTGATTTCACCCCATAAAGTTCACGAACCTTATTTTCAGTGTCACTTAATAACGTAAAAGGTAAAAGATTTTTTTCTGCAAATGATTTATGGGATTCAACATCGTCGGAACTCACTCCTATTACTTCAGCTCCCAAATCTGTAAAAACTTCATATTTATCCCTAAATTCACATGCCTGACGGGTGCAACCTTTACTCTCGTCTTTAGGATAAAAATATAGAACAATGGTTTTTTTGCCTATTAAATTAGAAAGAGTAACACTTTCTCCTGTCTGAGACAAAAGAGTAAAATCTGGAGCTTTATCTCCAACATTCACTTTCAAAACAGAATCGCCTAACATTAGTTAATCTTCGATGTATTTTAATCATATTCTACTGTTTGTTTTTCTTAGGAAGGTTATCTATTTTTATCTAAACATTCACGTTTCATTTTGTCAATGAGTTGTTTTAAGCGTTCTTTTGTCTCAAAACCATTTCGTTCAACCCTTGTGGCGATTGGTTTTCCATTACAAAAAAAGATTAAAGTTGGAGTGCTCGTAAGGCCGTATTTTATTGCGAGCGCTCTGTTATTAGCATTACTAAGAACATTCAATTTAACGAATTTTAGTTGATTTTTCTTTTCCTTTGCAACTTGAATAAATATTGGATTAAATTCTTTGCATGATTGACAGCCTACATGCCAAAACTCGACGAGTACCAAAATTTCTGATTGTAAAACTTCTGATTCCCAATTTTGCGAATTAACTTCCAAGATTTTATCAAAAATTTCATCTTGAACCAATTCATCTGTATGTGTGTCGAGTTCGGTTTTTGAATTGATTTTCATGTTACATTTTGGGCAGCTAATTTTATCAGTCAAATGTATCATCTCATAGTCTATTAGTATTTTTGATTCTTAAGATGTTGGGTTGTGGGATAGAATTTAATTGCGCGAGAGGCAATGGCCAAATCGCAAGCGACAAGCTTGGGGGAGTTAACCTTTTTTCTCACTTTTAATAATAAAATAAGTACTAATAATTAATAAGTTGATGAAGCCTTGGACGACCTTTTAATTTTTCTTGTAATATTGGTTGCAGGCATTTTCTTCTCTGAATTATTTAAGAAACTTCATTTACCATATGTTCTTGCATTAATTGTTGCAGGGATAGTAATTGGACCAGTTGGTTTCAATCTAGTTGAACTTACCCCTGCTATGCTCTTGCTTGGTTCATTAGGTGCAATTTTTGTAATGTTTATGGCAGGTTTAGAAGTAAAAACAGATTATCTAGCTAAAATCTGGAAAAAAGTTGTACTTTGCGCTATAATAAATGGAGGAATACCAGCTGCAGTTGGATTTGCAATAAGTTACATTTTTGGTTATGAAATCATTACTAGTCTTATAGTTGGAGTAATTTTCATATCTTCATCATTAGCTGTAATCTTACCCACTTTACAAGAAAAGAAGCTAATAGGAACAAATTTTGGTTCAATATTAGTTGGTTCAGTAGTAATCGAGGATGTTGTGAGTTTATTACTTTTATCAATTATTTTACAGACTACCGATCCAACATCAACATTGCCCTTGCCGTTATTTATGGTAGTAGTTATACTATCTGTGTTGATTATTCGAAAATATTTACCAAAGATTGAGGTAGCATTTTTTGCTAGAGCTAGAAGCGGTGTTGAAGAAAATGTTCAATTCGTTTTCATTTCACTTATTGCTATCGCAATTTTTTTTGAGATATTAGGAATGCATGCTATAGTCGCTGGATTTCTTGTCGGATTAGTTCTTTCAAAAACAATTAAAGAGAAACCAATTGAAAGCAAGTTGCATGTTCTTAGTTATGGTATTTTCATCCCGATTTTCTTTTTAAAGGTAGGTATTGAAACAGATCTTACAATTTTCTTTAAAGCAAGTAGCACAATTCTGATTTCGTTAGTAATTGTTGTTTCTCTACTCTTTTCTAAGATAAGCACAGGCTACATTTGTGGAAAAATAATTGGGTTTCCCCCAAAAAAACGACTATTGTTTGGTTTTTCTACAATACCCCAACTTTCAACTTCACTAGCTGTTACTTTAACTGCATTAGATCGTGGATTAATAGATACAAATCTTCAGGTCAGTATTGTTTTGCTATCAGTAACCACAGTTTTATTAGCTCCAATTGTTGTCGGACTCTTAGCAAAAGAGTCAAAAACAATTAATCAATAAGAAACTTGATAGAATTAGGGTTTATATTTATGTTTTATTGAATATTTCGATTAAGTTAATTCCTTAATGTTTCATTGTAATATAAATGCCAAACCCTATTTTTGTAATTAAGTCTAACACTAGATACGATATTGCCACTATGTCTGCTTCGAGAATTCCAAATCCTGTTGGTGCAAGAACCCAAACTACTGGAAACAGACTCCAGGTTATCATAACGAACCACATTATTGTTGAAATGTTTGTGGCATTATTTCTAGAAGATTTGAAAAGAGTGAAAAGCATTAAGATATACGCCATTGTACTTAATCCAAAGAACCACCATCGATCTGAAGTAATTATTACACTTGCCAGAAATCCGCAAAACATTGTTAAAGCTGTTAATAATGCGACTTCAGCTTTTTTTGAGTTTGACTTTTTAGAAATAGTTGCTATGTCTAAAGTTAATATGCTACAGCTTCCAACATAAAAAAGCCATCTTGTCCAATAGATTGGCTGTCCATTTTCTGCGTTTACTGTACTTAAAGCTAAAGCCATGACCAGATAAGAAATTACTGTAATAAAACTAACAAATATATGTGAACTGAACATTTCTTTTCTAGAATTATTTCGGTTTTCCAAAATAATAAAGATAAGAAAACTTGCAATAAAAATTAGGGCGCCACTCCAAAAGACTAATGATTCTTCAATCAAGTTTATGTCTCCTTTATATGGTAGGAATTAATTTGCAGAGTTTTACTTAAAAGATTAACTAACCATTTATGGCCCATATGAAATTGTACATTTGGGTGTGCAGAAAATCTTGGATCTTCACGTAATAAAATAGAGTAAAAAAAATAAAAAAAGTTGTAAAAAAACACTTTTTACATATAATATTAGATTAGCTTTTTGAGCTAATATCTACTTCTCGCAGGACGTTTACTGCTGTAACATTCTCTGCAGTATACAGGTCTACTTCCGTCTGGTTTGAAGGGAACTTGACATTCCTTTTTACATTCAGCGCAGACTGCATTGTGCATTTCTCTTGGTCCACCATAAGACATTCATTTCGCACCTCCACTT
>Ga0209536_100011758_pt1 | contig 12791 bp, 13 predicted proteins | sample DeeMarSeWOR28_12_FD_187461 | JGI IMG/M metagenome (GOLD analysis project Ga0209536, IMG submission 187461) | Marine sediment microbial communities from White Oak River estuary, North Carolina - WOR-2-8_12 (SPAdes) (version 2) | ecosystem: Environmental > Aquatic > Marine > Intertidal zone >...
TTTCGGGAAGCCCTCTTTCTTTAATTATTTTTTCGATGTTTTGACCTGTTCCTTCAGCTCCAGCCCCATGAAAGAATAAAATTAAAGGCCACTCTTCTTGAGAATCAAAATTGTCGGGCAGATACAATAGATATCGCACCTCCTCGCCAGAACTCGTAAGATATGAGTAAGGTTTCTGGCCCGTTTTAGTAGAGTCTACGTTGATAGCAGGATATGAAGTTGGAGATATTGTGGTCGGTGTATTCGATACAGCCGGTGATGGCACATCACTCGGGACAATCGCACACGCCTGCATTAGTACCGTAAAGAATAAAAATAAACAGAGAATTTTGTTCATAATTGAGTCCTGTATGAAATTAAACTATTATTACCAATAATGTGCGAAATAGCTTTAGTAATTTACACTATTGTGCATCATAAGTCAATAACTATATCGTATTTGTCTACTCTCCATCGTTGAACCCAATGGAAATTCGATTTCTTACCAAATTAAATGGCAGTAACGTATCCTAAATCATTGCTAGTTTCATAGGCTTTTATTGGATGAATGAGAATATTTTTGGGATAGTAAAACGTTCTTTCTGGATAAAAAAACAGCAACGCCCATATATGGACATTGCAAAGTAGCATTACCTTCAGACCAAGCCCCACTCAACCGTTAATATTTTACTACCGAACAAAAAGGTGCCCCCACGGGGATTCGAACCCCGGTTTTAGCCTTGAAAGGGCTGCGTCCTGGTCCACTAGACGATGGGGGCAACAAACATCGCTGACCCATGTCAGCGATGTGATGTGCGGCGACCCGAAGTCGCCCACATCAAAGCGGGGGGATTTTATCATCCACTCCCGTATCGGTCAAGCGTTTGTATCTTTCTTGTCTTCTTTTTTACGTTGATTGAGCAAGGCCACCACATCAGCGTGGTCGCGATTGACTAACATGCCAGGACTTTCCACGCGTAGATTAGGCATCAGGATAGCGGTTAACACCGCATCGAACACCGGGATAAAATGCCGGGTTCCCTCAAACATCAATCCTTGAAAATCAAACCGTCCGGGCAACTCAAGTCTTCCTTCAACCTCGTACACCTGAGATGTGATACGCACAGGGTATTCCGTGATCGTGCCGAAACCCCCGCGCACCAGTGCCGCGGGGCCCAGGTCTTCGCGGCGCGACAGGCACATGACCATCACTTTATTTTTGACCATGCGCACCATTTCGAAGTGGTCCACCAATTTGGTTGGCATGTGGATCTTTGCCAGTCTGGCGTCATGCACTTCCATTGCGGAGTTGGTCGTATCGTTCATCAGGCCAATCACGCCGGAATTTGCAACCATGGCTTTACCAACAACGCGGTAACCAGACGTATAAATATCTGCTGGTACAAAGCGGTAAGTCCGGGGTGAGGTAGTAGACATAGCTAAAAGCTGCTCCTTTGGATGTTATTCCGGGCGCAGGCGACTTGTATCTGGTTTTTGCATGGCTGGTATATGGCGAAGGCTTTTTGAAGTTGGTCTGCCGGCGTTGGGGCTGAGCAGCATCGCCAACCATGAGATAGCGCGTTCATCGTATTCGCGGCGACCACATACATCACATACCCAGGCCGGGAAATTCGGAACGGTAATCAGCTCATCACCCAGCCATGTGAAGTAAGTAATGTAACGCACTTGCATCATGCCGGCCTGGCATTCATTGCATTGGACTGGTTTTGGCAGATCGACTTTGGTCATACCAGTTCTCCTGGGTGGATTTCCTTTAATGTGAGCAGTTCCATGTTACCTTATTAATATAATTATAGGATATTTATTGAATTGCTGCTACTGTCTCAACATGTTGGATAAAGTTCCAATCGGGAATAGGCCAGTATATTAGAACTGCCTTACCGATCACATTCTCGACTGGCAGCAACCCCCAGGCGTGCGAATCGGAAGAATCATTACGGTTGTCACCCAGCACAAACAGGTTTCCTCCTGGTACATTCCACTCACCATTGTAAATGGGCGCAGCGGCAATATAAGGCTCATCCAGCACCTGCCCGTTGACTTCTACCTTACCATCAAAGATTTTCACATTATCACCAGGCAACCCGATCACACGCTTGATCAGGTCCAGGTCGGGACTTTGTGGAGAAGAAAACACAATGATGTCGCCGCGAACTGGCAGATCATTTCGATATGCCAATCGGTTGACCAGCACATACTCACCATCCTGCAATGTGGGCACCATACTGAATCCATCCACACGCACGCGTGCAGAGACCGCGTTGATCGCAAAGAAAAGGACAACTGCCAGGATAATGGTTTCCAGCAAGTCAACCAAAAACTGTTTCAGGGACTGAGATTTATGTGAAGATTCGTCCGGTTGTGCGGTCTCTTCTTCGAGTGATGTATATTCCAATGAAATACCTCCGGTGTTCTTTCGGAAGGCATTATACTGCTTTTTACGTGTTCAAACTCGCCCCCAGGCAAAATAGGTAGGAACATGCAATATTCGTTCTCCGCGTGCCCAGGCATCCTCATCCAGTTTTTTTAAACGCTGGATCTCTTTTGCTGGGACGGTTCCCGCCAAATCATTTTCCAGCACAGTCCATTCCATCTCCCATTCGGCAGGTGTAGGCGCATCGTTCCTTTGACTTTCAATTGCTCCCGTTTCGACGAGTTCAACCCCGGTCTGAAAGAACAACTCCGCCAACCTGCCACCTAAAGATGGATCTGCCCCTTGCCTTTGTAGAGACTCGGCCTGCCAACGGCCTAACACAGTCAGCTCAGAAGGCTTATCTATGCGAGCGATGTAATCGGGTTCGGCCAATGCCAGGATGTTCCCGTTTGCCTTTGTAACGCGTTTCATTTCACCAAGCGCTTGTTGCGGGTCAGAGACCCACAACAGCAAATAGTGACAATAGGTAATGTCAAAACTACTGTCAGAATATGGCAGGGATAGGGCATTGCCACAGGTCAGGGATGCAGCCGGGGCGTGGACTCGCGCTTCCTTAAGGGAGGCCGGCTGGATGTCCAGGCCGTGCAGCGCTCTGGTTTGTATCTTGCTGAGAATCGCCCCCGTCCCGCATCCGACTTCAAGCACCCGCTCGGCTGTTTTTAATCCAGTGTGCTCAAAGAGATACTCGCGCAGATTGCGTGTCCAGTTGGCTTGTTGCGTATAGCGAGCGTGCCAGTTCATGAAACCGTAGGGGCACAATATATTGTGTCCCTACTTCCTCCAGTTCAAAACAAATTGCATCTGGCGCTCCGTTTCCGGTGAGTGCGGCCACATGCGGCTCTTGGGGACATTTTTCCACCATTCGGCCAATTGTGCCAATGCCTCCTGTCCGGTGTGTCCGTGCCGGACGAGATAGCATCCGACAGTAGTGCCAGTACGCCCAATACCGCCCCAACAATGCACGTATACCTTGCGGCCCGCAGCGAGTGACGAATCTATTTCATTCAGAATAGCTCGCATAGTTTCCGGTGTAGGTACACTGTGATCTGTGATCGCAAAGCGTTTGTAGCGGATGTCAATGTCATAATACCCTGCCTGCTCCTTAAGCATAGGCAAGTAGGACGGCAGCTCATCGGGGTCGGTCAGGTCGATGAAGGTGTTGATGCCAAGATCGAGGTAGGAATCGAGGCGCTGACGTAGCTGCTCTCCATGGGCAAGACCGGGGTATTCCCCTGCCAGGAAACGCCCCGGCTCTACCCAGTACGATTCGGAAATAGGACGGTTGCGTTCGCTCATTGATTCAGGCTGCAGATGCCGTTGGTGATTTCATCACGCAGTCGTACGAGTTCGGGGTAATCGTAGAAGAACAGGATTTTTTCTTCAGCGATAGTGTTCCCGCTCGGGCGTGGGGATAGCACGAAGAAAGAGAAAGCTTCTGCGATATCTTCTTCGGGATTGGTAGGAGCATAATCGGTGACGAAGCGGTCTTCATAATCGAAGTAGAAGTTGTCCAGCGCTTCGTAGTAGGCATCATTATCTTCGATCAGGTTGATATCCTGCCATTCTTCGTGGATGTCGGCCCAGAACCGGTTGAAATAAGCGTTGATGTAAGAATCTTCCTGGCTGCAACCTTCACCGGGGAAGTAGGCCAGGCAGGCAAAGGCCTCATCGTAGTAGATGTCATCGTCATCAGGATTATTGAAGATGGCGATGCTGGGTGTGACTTGATTTGGCCCTAGCGTGAGCAGGTGGGCATATTCGTGGATGAGAGTATAGGTCAGGTTGAGTTTGTCATCTGAGTCGACGATGTCCACTTCGAGCGCCCATAGGTTGGGGTCATATGCTGTTTGGGCCACTGCCGCCAGGTTGTTGCTCTCTCCATCGGTCACGATCATGAACTCTTTCAACCCAGTCCGTTCATCGGAAGGAATAAGGGTGATGAAGTATTCCCAGATCTGCTGGTGTGTGGCAGTATCGTCCTGGTAACTTTGCAAATCACCGGAAACGCTCTCAAATATCGGATTGCTGATCTGATTCCCTGAAATTTTGTAAGTGAGCAAGTACTGATTTTCTGGCTCTTCCGCATAGTCATCATCGGCATCATCTTCCACCTGTGTGGCGGCGGATAAAATGTTTTCCGTTACAGCCGGGCAAGTTTTATTGCTCACAAATGCATTATTTTCTGGTTCAGGATTTTCGGTTGCGGGTGCGCTTTCTTCAGGTTCTACTTCGGTTTCGCTCCCAGGCTCATCTTTGTAGCTTTCATTGGAATACCCATAATCTTCTTCAAAGATGCCTGTAACAGCCTGGCAAGCCAGGCTGGTTACGAACAAGATGGTGATAAACAGAACAAATTGGTAAAAGGATTTTCGTTTCACGGATAAAAATTGTCTCTTTTTGGATTTTGGCAAGCATACCATTAAATCCCAGGTTTATTGCTCGTGTGTAGTGCGGTGATAAAAATAAAGATCGGTTCTGTGATCCTTATACTAACCACCTTGAAATTTGGAATACTATTTGTAGCACGAGGAAAAATTGAAAGCAGATAGCAACACTCTCAATGCTATCTGCTTATAGAATCTAGATATTTGAAACGCTAAATATTAATCATCCAAAAACTCCGAGACAAGCTCAGCCGCAACTCCTACAAATCCGGGGCAAGCAGTTTTGAAGACACCACTCTCTCTGGCTGCTTGCAACTCATCAGGTTTTGATACATCATGATCAATTAACTTTCGACACAAAATTGTACCGTGACGTTTTTCAAAACGCTTCACAAACTCTTCTGGTATTTTATAGTTTTCATTTTTGGCTTCAAGGGCTGCATTTCCTTTTTGCAGGCCAAGCACCATCAATGCTCCAGTGACGGCACCACAAACATCTCCTTGCCGAGCGATGCCACCTCCAAAGGGAGAGGCTAATTTGAGAGCAGTTTCATCCGAGATTCCTAAGTCAGCTGCGAAGGCAGAAAATACAGCTTGAGAGCAGTTGAAACCCTGTGCGAAGCGATCTTTTGCGGTTTTGATGGGGTCTGTCATGATTTTTCCTTGAGTTTAATGTTTATAAATGGTTTCCCAGGAGTCTCGAAAGAAATTGCCCAGTACCTGGTTGGCCATGCCCTGTGCCGGCAGTACATCACCATCCGGCTCGACATAAAGCCAGGATTTTCCTGCTCCGGAGGGAACTTCGTCTTCGGCGGTTTCAAATGCGACCGGGTTATCGGCGGAGTAGGGGACGGGCAGGTCAAAAGCCAGTTGCATGCCCAGGTTGGCAACCTTATCGAAGAATACTTCGTCCAGGCTATCGCGTACGGCTGCATCTGCCATCCCGAGTGAGAGACTGGTGACATCGAGTTCCCCCAGCTTTTCCAGCGTTTCATCCATCTTTTTCAGATTCTTCTCGTTCACTGTGATGTGTACTGTAGTGAATATGTCTTCAGGCATGATGGTTTCGAGTGCTTTCCACGAATCCTTGTTATCCGGCTGGAGCAGGAAGAGCAGATGGTCGAGACCGGTGTTCAGAAGGGTGTTCAAATAACTCTTTTTAGCCAGCTTGAGACCGTCGGTCAGCAGACCGCAGACCTGGCCGTTCTTCTCGGCCTGCGCGATCAGGTCTGGCAGGTCTTCTCGCAGGGTCGGTTCTCCGCCTGTGAACGTGACGTGCGGTATGCCAGCTTGCCAGGCTGCATCCAGGATTTGGCCCCACTCTTCGGTAGTTAATTCGCGGTCGACGCGTTTTGCCGGCGCGTATTCGGCTTTTGTTTGCGGGGGTAATTTATAAGTGAGGGCACAGTCCAGGCGCACGGGAGCAGTCAGATCGCCTGAATGAGGCGCAACGCGCTCAAAGTTCAGGTAAGAGACGGGATCCAGGTCCGGCGTATCGATCAGTGTGTGGATTCGGTCTGCAAAATCCTGGAAATCTTCAAGTGCACTGCCTTTGCTGATGCGATAGCGTTTCGAGATTGCTTTGGCAGCCTCTTCAGGCGGGGTGCCCTTGATGAAGTGATAGGCGTATTCGGTTGCCGTCGGGTTGAGGTGAAGGATTGTGGAGGCGTTGACCACCAGCGTGCCGGAGCCGTCCTTTTTCATGCGCAGGTGCAGGCGGTAGGGATCGCCATCTTCCGGCGCGGCCTGCATGTGATGCGTGCCTTCCGGCAACGGCTTGACATTCGAAAGTTGGTCAGCAAGGCGATTGAAGATTTTCATAGGTACTCCAGTCTCTCTCACTCCTGGCCCTTCTATCCGAACGGGCTCACATTCCTAAGGGAGAAGGGGCAGGATGAGGGTAAAAAGGTGTGGTTATTTCACATAATATCCAACATCAAAAAAGAACAGAACAAAATACCCGATCAATAAGATAATCCAGCCAACAAGCTGAACCATGTCCATCAGTGCAGACCAGGAGAGTGAAAAGTTTTCCTGGATGGTTTCAATGACGCCTTCCATGTTATCGAGTTTGGTATGCACGGTTTCTTTCCAGGTATCGAGATACAGTTCGCTGCGGATGACCTCGTACAGCTTGGATGTGTACCAGTCACCGATCATCAACAGGTTCTGGTCGGTGTGTTCAAAATCGAGCATCAATTCCAGTCGCAGTTGCACAATACGGCGAAGTTTGCTCCGTGTTGACGGGCCGGGGCGCAGGGATTTTCTCGGATTCTCGCGGAATTGCATTGCGATTTCGCGCAGGCTGGCGTCAACACCCTTATCAAGCATACGATAACGAAGCAGTTGGTAATTACCGACCTTGAGCAGTTCGATATCCGATTGAAAATCGCCATCCGGGGCAATGATGACCGCGCCATCCCAATCTACGATAGTGAGATCATCTTTGGAATAGCGAACTCGCGATGTCAAAATCTCCGCAATCTCCGTTTCATCCAGCGTCTCGCGCTGCGGGCGGATAAAATGCGCCAACTGCTTCGCATGCTTTTCTACAAATGTATCCGAGGTGGCCACATTCTTGAGCATCAAAATAATATATTCTTCGAACAACCCGTCTTTCAAGAACTTTTCTGGAACAAATTGTGCCAACAGGCCTTCCTCGATGCGCTCCCGCTGTTGAATGGTGGCGGGATCAAGAACATCCATCATCGGGAATTTACATTCGATTACCTGGATGTGGTTATCATACCGTTGCCGGGTGATATTGACTTCAACGCCTCCTGCCTGGGCCTGGGCCTGCCCCAGCGTACTGACGGAGATGTCGATTGGTTCGAAGTAGGGCGCATCCTTGAGCCCACGGATCTGTTCCGGCGGCTCGGTCGTTTTCTCGACTGTGTCTGGAAAACAAAGGATGTAGCACAATTCAGCGTTGATCGACATGGATGCTTGTCTTAGGTCAAAGATATAACCGGTAATTCAATGCCAGACTCTTTATTTTGATTTTCAAACTTTAGCGGACAACCACCACCGCATTCGGCCACCAATCCGCAGTCTTCGCATTTGGCAGGCAGGTCTTTACGCTCGCGCAACTGGATCGAGAGTTTGTGGTTCCAGATCGAATCCCAATCGTCGTCGAGCATGTTGCCCAGTGATGTGTAATAGGACTGGCAGGGTAGCACATCGCCGTTTGATTCGATGCACATGCTGTACAGCGCAGCGGTACAGCCCTTGACGCCCAGGTTTTGCTGGGTTGGGTCGAACTCACAATATTGCGTGGGTGTGTACCAGATCAGTTTCTGTCCGCGCGATTCGGTCTTCTGGATAGCGACATCCAGGATAGGCTGCAACTCGCTCTCAGCCAAACCGGTTCCGACCGTCAGACCGTTACCGGAATAGATGAGCGCATTCAGACCGATGGTGGGCACGCCGATATCTGCCAGGAAGTCCAGCGTATCGGGGATTGTATCCACATTGGTGCGCAGCATGGTGGTGTTAGTCATCACATACAATGGGCTGTTTAGCGCGTTTTTCAAACCTTTGATGGTCTGTTTGAAGGCGCCTTTAGAGCGCATCATCTCATCGTGAATGTCCGCTTCACAGGACTCAACCGTGATCTGGACGTGATCCAGGCCTGCTTCCACCAATTGGGCCACATACTTTTCGTCAGCCAGACGGCGGGCATTGGTGTTCAGGCCTGTGATCTGCCCGTTGGCTTCGGCGTGGGCAATTAACTCCGGCAAGTCGTTTCGCAGGGTGGCTTCACCGCCGGTGAAGACGACATGCGGTACACCCAAATCCCACAGCTTATCCAGGATTTGCTTCCAGGCCGCGGTAGTTAGTTCAGGGAATTCCCGTTCGCGGGCATTGTAGCAGTGCGCGCAGTCGTTATTGCAGCGATAGGTGACCGCCAGGTCCATGCGGTAGGGTGCGGATGGGCGCGCACTGAAGGGCATGACCGTTTCCAATTCCAGTTCATGCACGGGGCAGGCGCCGTCCGGCCGCAGAAGTTCAGAAAGTTGCAAATTGAAAGTAGATAGGTCTTGTTGTACTTGCGCGGTTTTCACTTTGTACTTTTTACTGATCGCTTTAACGATCTTGCTCTCATTTTTGTCTTCTAAAATTAACCATGCCATCAGAGCAGCAGTCGGGTTCAGGTGCATGACCCGGTTGGCATTGACCACCAATGTTCCATGACCATCAGCATCAAAGCGCAGGTGCACGCGGGATTTTTCGCCCGGGTTTTCGATGGCGTAGTGATACAAACCGGGCGATTTTGGGTTTTCGACTTTGGATTTTCGACTTAGCAAGGAATCAAAGATAGTCATATCGTCACCTGTAAACAATCGTAAATCGTTATTCCGAAATCCAAAATTACCTACCACCACCGGCACAAGCACAAGCACAACCGGCACAGGCGCAAGCGCAGGCGCATCCGCCGCCACCGCTGTAGCTCCTGCCACTGGATTTGGGTACCGGGTTGGTTTTGTTGGTCACGCGGCTGGTGAAATCGCTGACGTTGCCGATCACTTTCTGTGAGAATGTTTGTGCGCCGCCAACAACTGAAGCGGCGAAGGTAGCGCCGGGCAGGCCGGTGGGACGCGACGAGGGCGTAGAACTGCCAACTGAAACAGGCCGGGATGTGCCGACAGAACGACCATAGCCGGGATCATAACGATGCCACCACATCGGAACGAAGATCGGACGTGTGTAAGTGCGGCGTGCGCGTTCGTCGTAGTCCTTGTCCAGCATGGTCCACTCCATGGCATCATTGAGCAACTGGCTCTGCACTTCGGGGGTATCCGCAGCAGCGATCTGTTTCCAGGCGCGCTCCATGATGTTTTTGTAGTAAGCTACCGTCTCTTTGCGGCTAAAACCTTTCATCTTTTTGGAGACTGCCTTGACCAGGTTGATGGTCATATCTTGCAGGTCAGTACGGCGTTGTTTTAGATTGGCGTCCGGTCGGAAGGCAACCAGGAATTGTTTTTCGTATTCGTGCAGGCCTTCAGGCAGCGGATCGGTGACATTCAATTTGAGTGGTTCTCGTGTAACTACTTCTGCGGCGCCTTTTTTGATTGTGCCGAACAGGATCATGGTCATGACCTTGTCAAGCGGTTGTTCCATCAGGATGGCCGCCTCAACAGCCGTCAGCCCGCGTTTGATGCCATGTCCCTCAATAGCGATCTTGGGCGGTAAATATTTCAACTTGCGGCGTCTTCCGTTTATAGCACCCAGTATGGGGATGCCAAAAAATAAGATGGGGAAGCAGGCGCAAAAGCTATTTTCGATGAGGCCTTCGATCAGGTTTCCAAAGTCAAAGGCAGGGGCAGTGTAGACCGGTTCTGTTTGGATAGCGGAAGCAGGCACATAGGTCTTGGGGAACGAAGCGCCGAATTCATAGCGAGAATGGGCGTTGCCGCTTGGATTGTTCCATGTATAGGTTACGCGTCCATCGCTGTCCAAAGCTGTCTCCGGCTCGGATGGGAATCCGGAAGGGGCGCTATGCCATTTAGGTTCATCCGGCCCTACTCCGGGTGGCAAGTGGAAGATGACGGTCACGTCCGTGCTGCCACTGACGTATTGGCTGCCAAACCAGGTTGGTGAAAAGACGGCGCTGGCATAGGTCTCATCTTCGTCGTCGGTAAACAGCACGTTGTTGATTTGCCCCACCCGCACATGAACCGAGCCCCTCTGGCCCGCCGGGATTGCATAGTTGCCCATATCCACTGCCACACCGCAGCAACCTGATCCCTGATAGTCGGTCGAAATATCTACCGTATTTCCGTTAACATCAGCGGAGATGCTGCCGAATTCATAGGAGTTATTAGGCAGGCCGATATCTACAAAATCAATCGGATGGGCGCCTGGCTGGTTTCCGAAAACAAAAGTGTAATCCAACGAGAGTGTACCGTTCTCGTTCCAGTAAACATGGACAGTTTCCTGTTCCACGGCGAAATAGTAATCCTGCGCCAGTGCGCTTGTTGTGATGCCGAGCGTAAGGATGAAAACCAATACAATCGCCAGAAGTTTGTTCTTCATAACGATCCTCCCATTCATAAATCGTTGATCGTCAATCAAAAATCGTAATTCACTTTACCACTTAGGTTCTTCAGTTAATTGATAGGCACTATCGCAATAAGGGCAATTGACCATTGGTGCCCCGTTGACTAACTTGATGTTGTCACTGGTAAGCGTGCCCCCGCAAGAGCGGCATTTCATCTCTTCCAGCTGGGTGTCACCAGGAAGGTCGATTTTGACTTCTTGAATGATTTCAGTTTTTTGCCCACGCATCGCCAGGTAGATCAGGCCAGCGCCGCCCCCAATGAATACCACGCCTGCACAGCCGAAGCCAACTCCAAAGGTCAGCCAACTGGAGTCTCCCTGGGAGGACGTGGAGCCAATCACGCTCAGAACCCCATAACCGACCAGGCACAGTCCAATCAAGAATAAGATGCCTGCTCCGATATAAAGCAATGTCTTCGACATAAGGCCTCCCGGTCAATGAATTCTATTGAGATATACGAACGATTTTATCTAATGTAGCATTTTCTCCCCTTTTAGGCAAATGACTTTTGTCTCTTTTTTGTACTATTTTGGTCAGAAAAGGGGGTTCGTTGTTGAATGACTTAAACAAAACAAATGCTTACAGATTTGTTGGCTACCTTAATGTTCACGTCAAACAACGTATACTTGCCATTTATACGAACTTTATTCTCTGTAAAATGCTTCATACTCATAATTCAATCATGGAGGATAAAATGAGCATACCAAATGGATTACCACAAATTTTTTAAGACAACTTTCCTGATCCTTTGGGTGGTGGTAACGCTTTTCATCGGTTTGTTTCTTGGATACCGACTGGTCAGCCAGCAACACCAAAACCTGGAAGAAGCCATCATCCGACATAACGCCCGCATCGACCCAAATGTAGACGAGCCGGGTAAGACAGAAGCCGAGCGAACGCCACCCCCTGGACATGAGAACGATGTGCCACTCCAAGTCGAAGTTGGATTGTACGTGGATCGCGTGCCAGAGTTGTCCGTCCGCGATTCCACCTGGACAGCAGATTTTTACATCTGGTTTTTATGGGAAGATGGGAACCTGAATCCAGGGGAGACATTTCAAGTGGTCAACGGTGAAATCCTATCCCGTGAGTTGCTCGAATCAAAAACTAAAGATGGTTCGAATTACGCACTTTATCGGGTCGTCGCGCAGATTACCAAGGTGTTCGGGGTTTCGCGTTTCCCACGTGACGACCATCTTTTGACCATCTCAATTGAAGATACAAAACTCCAGTCTTACCAGCTTGTTTACTTAGCAGATGATTCGAACTCCAGTATCAGTTCGCGTGTTTCCATTCCCGGTTATACCGCCTACCGTACCGGCGGTGCGGTGAAACCGCATTCCTACAAAACAACTCGTGGCGATCCTGATTTGCCTGATGACTACAAGGCAACCTATTCGATGTTTACATACGGTATTTGGATCGCTCGCCCTGATTGGGGCTTATACTTGAAAATGTTCCTGGCACTCTTTGCGGCGGTGTTCATCGCCTTGATCGGGTTTTTCATCAAACCGTCGGACCGGTTTGGGCTTTCGATTGGTTCGTTCTTCGCCGCCGTGGCAAACTCTTATATCACCTCATCGCTCATTCCCGATACAGGGACGGCTACCTTGGCCGATCAGGTCAATGCGATTGGAATGATCGTGATTGGCGTGGTGATATTCCAGTCTATCATTTCGCAGTTCTTCCATGATAAGGAAGAGAACGTGAAGTTTGGCAAGTTGTTCGATCGGGTAAGTTTTGTGGTACTGTTATTGGTATTCGTTGTGTTGAATGTCGCGCTTCCTCTGGCAGCTTCGATAGCGCAATAAATTCGGTAACTTTTTTACAGGTTTTTCTCCAGCCCATACACCTGCGTAGCTGGCATGACCACCAGGATACCGGTATTTGGCTTGTTCAAATCACCGACTAC
>Ga0209536_100011759_pt1 | contig 12790 bp, 14 predicted proteins | sample DeeMarSeWOR28_12_FD_187461 | JGI IMG/M metagenome (GOLD analysis project Ga0209536, IMG submission 187461) | Marine sediment microbial communities from White Oak River estuary, North Carolina - WOR-2-8_12 (SPAdes) (version 2) | ecosystem: Environmental > Aquatic > Marine > Intertidal zone >...
CGCGAAGGGCTAAAAGTTTTCCATCAAAGTCTTGGAATTTGAACATGCTGTCTATAAGTTCTGAGCCAACACCTGTGGATAGGGTTTCTACGAATTCGATTGTTGGAGAACGGATTTCTTTATAGTTCCAGAGTTCAAATGTTTCTTTTAGTTTGTTTTCTATGTAGTGGTATTGTTTGATTTCGTTAGGTAGTATATCCTTTGTTCCCTTGGGTATGTGTAAACGGGTGATAGTTATTCCTCCTTCCCACCATTAGTCTTTGTGGGTAATTTGTGGGTTGAAACCCATATTCCGTACATCTTATATAAAGGTTTCCTGAACAAGTATTGGAGATCCCAAACATGCGAATGACTGAAATTGTCAGAGTAGATTCCAGAGGAAGGATAACAATGCCCTCATCGATACGCGAGGCAATAAAGCTCTCAGAAGGAATGTATGTCATGTTAATCGCAGACTTGGATAAAAAAGAGCTCCGGATAGCTCCTTTTGCTGATCCAGAAGCAAAGCTGGTTGAATTGAGTATAACATTCTCTGACATTCCAGGTGCGCTAGCAAAAGCAGCAAACATACTTGCAACAGAGGGCGTTGATTTGTTATCTAGCGAGTCAAGGACACTTCGTAGAGGAAAATCAGCCGAATGGATTGTGGTTGCAGATGTTTCAAGATGTAGGTGTACGCTAAAAGAGTTAGAAGAGAAAATTGTTGCACATGGAACGGCAGAGGAAGTAAATTTCAGAAGTTTCACTTAAACTGGAATCTATTATAAGTAACAGATAAAATATTTTTCTAGAGTGGTAAAAAATGGAAGAGAGGGTCTACGCATTATTTGGCGTTTTTGGACCCTTACTTGTTTACGTTTCTATCACGCTAAGTCTCATTTTTTCTCCATGGTTTAACTGGGAAACAAATGCACTAAGCGATATGGGGTATTCTGTTACAGGCAGCGCTGCACTAATATTTAATCTTGGATTGTTGCTTGCAGGTTTTTTACTACTGCTTTATTCGCTTACTGCTTTTAAAAAGCATGCAAAATATAGTAGTTACTGTTTGTTGGTTTCATCCTTTTTTGTGCAGTTAATTGCAGTTTTCAATGAAACATACGGGCAGATTCATTATGCAGTTGCAATACCTCATTTCTTGATGTTAAGTCTCACTTCAATTGTTTATTCCATAGAGAAGCGGTCAGCTTTTGCGCTTCTCACATTTCTGATTGTTTTGTTTTCGTGGCTAATTTATGCATTAAACGTTTTAAATATTGGAATAGCGGTTCCAGAAATAATTTCAAAATTTGTAGTTGCGTGGATAATTTTTTCTGCCATCCAAATTTTCAGGGGAAAAGAGTGTTAGTATACTGTGATGCTTCTTGTTCCAGGCAGTTTTCGTATTTTGTTGATGAGTTCTGAGGGGATTTCTCCTTCCAAAATTAGGGTTAGTTTGGGGTGTGTACTTATGCTTGGGTCTTCTGCTAGGGCTTGTCTTATGCTAAGTCCATTTTCTGAGACTGTTTGGGTGACATCAGCTATTATACCTGTCTGGGTTGCGTTTTCTGGAACAAAAACAATAACGCTTAGGTTAAATTCGCGAGCAACCTCTTGAAGTGAGCAAACTTGTGTAAGGTTCATGTATATTCTTGTCAGTTCGTTTTGTGAGAGAATTGTTTGGACTGTGCTATCTACTGCGCGGCGTTCTACACCGACTTCTTTTCCGATTTGAGTATGGGGTATCTCTATTCCGCCACTAACTACCTTACCGTCTTCACGTATTTGGAAGCCTCTTTCAAACAAAAGTTGCGCAACGCGCTCTTGGGCAGGAAAATCTTTAAAAAATTTTTTGATTTGACTCCACATAAAATCCTGTCCTCAGGGTGTACTGTTGTTCGGCAAAGCTTATATAAATGCTTCATGGTAAAAAAAGTTAATTCTTAAATCTAAAAAAGAACGTGATTATTCATGGCATCTAAAAAGATATTATTAGACGAAAATGAAATCCCGAAACAGTGGTACAATATTCTGCCTGATCTGCCAAAACCATTACCACCTATGATTCATCCACAGACTAGAGAACCGGTACAGCTACCTCCTCCATTGTTCCCGAGCGAGTGTCTGAAACAGGAATACAGCATGGAACGTTGGATTGACATACCTGAACCAGTAAGGGATGCGCTTCGAATTTGGAGGCCGAGTCCATTATTCAGGGCAACCGGTCTTGAAAAAGCGCTAAAAACACCCGCCAAAATTTATTATAAATATGAAGGTGTAAGTCCTCCAGGAAGTCATAAAGCAAACACTGCAGTAGCCCAGGCGTATTACGCAATGAAAGACGGGCTAGAACGAGTCACAACCGAAACAGGTGCAGGACAATGGGGTTCTGCATTATCTTTCAGCTCCCAGTTGTTTGGTGTTAAAGCCACAATTTACATGGTAAGTGCAAGCTATTATCAAAAACCATATAGAAGAGTTTTGATGGAAACATGGGGTGGTGAAGTTTTCCCTAGCCCAACAAACAGAACAAAAAGTGGCAGAGCAGTTTTAGAATCTGATCCAAAGAGTACGGGCAGTCTTGGAATAGCAATCAGTGAAGCAGTTGAAGAGGCATTGACTACAGATAATGTGAAATATACTATTGGTAGCGTTGTTAACCATGTTTTGCTTCATCAAACTGTTATTGGTCTTGAAACCCAGAAACAGTTAGCAATGGTTGAAGATTATCCTGATCAGATTATCGGTTGTATAGGTGGCGGAAGCAGTTTCTCAGGACTGTATTGGCCATTCTATTATGACAAAGTAAAAGGTAAAGCACCTAAAGAGACAGAGTTCATTGCAGTAGAGTCTTCAGCAGTTCCTAAAGTCACAAAAGGATACTATACTTATGATCATGGTGATACAGCGAAGATCATACCATTAGTGAAAATGCACACAGTTGGTCACACGTTCATCCCAGCACCAATTCACGCAGGCGGATTAAGGTATCACGGAATGGCACCAACAGTTAGTTTGATGAAGGAAGAAGGAGAAATCCAGTCTAGGGCATACAACCAGCTTGAAACATTTGAAGCAGCAAAACTATTTGCACAAACTGAAGGAATAATTCCGGCACCTGAACCATCACACGCAATAAAAGCTACGATTGATGAAGCACTCAAATGCAAAGAAACTGGTGAAAAGAAAACAATAGTGTTCCTGTTATGTGGTCATGGGCACTTTGACATGCAAGCCTTCGATGATTACAACAACGGCAAGATACTCCCATACGAGTATCCTAGAGAAAAAGTCATCGAAGCAATGAAGAAACTAAAAGTGCTTTATCCATGGCTCAATGACGAACTGAGCAACCTGTAGCATAAAAAAGAAGGGGGCTTCATCCCCTTTTCTTACTTTTTTTCTAAGTTCTAGTTTAGATTTTTTCTATACCTTAAAGTAACGGTGAGCCTCAGTAATTTTAGGGGTTGTCTTTTGGTAATGGTTACTAAAATCATTAAAAGAGATGGGCAGACAGTAGATTTTGATGGAACAAAAATCACTAATGCAATTCGAAAAGCGTTCGAGGCAGTAAAAGCAGGCAATGGTGACATTGCTTTGCGACTTTCAGCTGATGTTGGTTTTCATATTAACGAACGTTTTGCAAACAAGATTCCAAATGTCGAGAATGTCCAAGACATTGTTGAGGAAGTTTTAATCAAAAATGGTTTCGCAGAAGTAGCCAAAGCTTACATTTTATATCGACAAGAGCATTCAGAAATTCGGGAAATTAAGAGATTTTTAGGCGTAGTTGATGACCTAAAGCTGGGAGTAAATGCTGTTAAGGTTTTAAAAAACAGGTACCTGTTAAGAGATGAAGCGGGAAAAATTGTTGAAACACCCAGCGAAATGTTCCACAGAGTCGCTAAAGCAGTTGCTAAAGCAGATTTGATTTACAACAAGGATTCTGATATTAAACGAACTGAAAAAGTGTTTTATCAAGTCATGGCTAATTTGGAGTTTTTACCTAATTCTCCGACTCTTATGAATGTGGGTACTAGTTTGGGTCAGCTTTCTGCTTGTTTTGTTTTGCCAGTTGAAGATTCGATAGAAGGAATATTTACTACGCTAAAACACATGGCGTTAATTCATCAATCAGGGGGAGGAACTGGATTTTCGTTTTCAAAGTTAAGACCAGCAGGTGACTTAGTGGGTTCCACGAAGGGTGTTGCTTCTGGTCCTGTTTCTTTTATGACAATCTATGATGCTGCAACCAACGTAATCAAGCAAGGTGGACGGAGAAGGGGAGCAAACATGGGAATTTTGCATGTTAGTCATCCAGATATTTTGAGGTTCATTGAAGCAAAATCAAAAGAGGGAATTTTAACGAATTTTAACATTTCAGTTGCTGTTTCTGACAAATTTATGAAAGCTGTAGAAGAGAAAAAAGAATACGAATTGATTAATCCTAGAATAAAAACTTCTGAAACAAAATTGGTAGCTCGACATGTTTTTGATTTGATGGTTTCTAATGCTTGGAGAAGTGGAGATCCGGGACTTGTTTTTATTGATGAGATTAATAGGTTTAATCCAACTCCACAAGTAGGGGAGATTATGAGTACGAACCCATGTGGAGAACAACCGCTTTTGCAATATGAATCGTGTAATCTGGGTTCTGTTAACTTAGCAAAGATGGTTAAAGATGGTGCGGTGGATTGGATAAAACTGCGAACAGTTGTTAGGGTTGCGGTTCATTTTCTGGATAATGTGATTGACGTGAATAAGTATCCTATACCAGAAATTGAAAAGGTTACGTTGGCTAATCGAAAGATTGGTTTAGGTGTAATGGGTTTTGCTGACATGCTCATTATGTTGGGTGTTTCGTATAATTCAAAGGAAGCTTTGGTTTTGGCTGAGAAGATAATGAAGTTTGTCAGTGACGAAGCTATAAAAATGTCTGTTGAAATTAGCCATAAACGTGGAGAATTCGCTAACTTTGTGGGTAGCCTTTGGGAAAATCGGGGTTATAAGACGATCCGTAATGCTACAGTTACTACTGTTGCTCCGACGGGAACGATTAGTATAATTGCTGGTTGTTCCAGTGGTATTGAACCGATTTTTGCTGTTGCTTTTGTTCGAAACGTTATGGATGATACACGGCTGCTGGAGATACAACCCTCGTTTGAAAAACTGTCAAGAAACCTTGGCTTTTACAGTAAAGACTTGATGTATAAAGTTGCAAAGACAGGTTCAATTCAAGAAATAGGAGAAGTCCCAGAGGATGTCAGAAGCGTTTTTGTTACATCTTTAGATATTTCGCCAGAGTGGCATGTCCGGATGCAGGCAGCTTTTCAGAAGTATGTGCATAATGCGGTTTCAAAGACAGTGAATCTTCCTTTTGAGGCTACAGTGGAGGATGTGAAGCAGGTGTATCTTTTGGCTTACAAGCTGAAATGTAAAGGAATAACCGTCTATCGTTACGGAAGTAAAAAAGAGCAGGTTTTGTATGTGGGTCCAATTTTAACTAAAGAATTAAAGTCTAACAACCACGTGACTGTTCAATCTGAATTTAGTGGTGGTTGCCCCCATTGTGGATCTAACATATCGTTTTAATGGTTTAGGTATAAGTCGATAAAAAAATTCATGGCAAACAATTAATACCATTATAACCAAAAATAGCTTAACGGTGGTGCTTTAAGATTTACTGCAGAAAATGTGGAGAAGAACTAACTGATGATCAAAAGTTTTGCACTAAATGTGGAACTCCTGTGAATGTTGAAAACGTTGAAACACAAGTGGAAACAGTTGTTCAAAGTTTTCAGAAAGATCCCCGTCTTCAAGATCATTGGATAAAACGGTTAGTTGCGTATATTATCGATTCTATAATTCTTTACGTTGTAACAGGAATTTTACTTATGATTGTACTGTTTCCGTTTAATATTGGAAATCCTTTGGGGGTCTTTAATATGTTGAGTTTCCCCTTTGCGTCAGGTTTGATTAGTATTATTTATTTCACGATACTTGAATCAGCTAATGGTGCTTCGTTTGGCAAAGGCGTGATGAATCTAAAAGTGATAACGAAAGGGAAAGAAAAATTAACCATTGAAAAAGCTTTCATCAGAAACATAAGCAAACTTCACCCGGTTCTGTTGCTTTTGGATCTGGTTGGTGGTTTAATTACGTCTACAGATCTTCATCAAAAGTACAGTGACAAAATAGCTAACACTACCGTTGAGTAACTAGGCATTTAAACAACATATTCTCAAATCATACAAGTATTTTTAATATCAGATTTTAGAAATTGCATTGACTGCTGCTCGAGCAATTAAAGAAACGCCAATTACCATTATGATTGTAGTCCAGAAGACGAACCATTGTATGCTATCTATTAAGAAGACTTGGATTAGATATACAGCGCCTATCCAGAAGACTAGGTTGCCTGCTGTTTCTGACCTTTTATCCCATGATGAAGGGATAACAAACCGGAGTGCAAGCATAAAGACTTCAAACACTGCAACAGCAATGCTTAGTTGCCCCGCTGTTTGATAAACAGTCATGTGACGAAGGGGCAATTCTGGTCCAAAGAACATTATTTCCGTGTTTGGGACATCAACTAATCCTAGGTCTTTTACGAATTCAATTACGGAGTCAAACAAGTTTGGCGTAATTACAAATAATGTTCCTATAAGAAGCAGGGTAAAGCCCACAGAAATTCCGGTGAAGACTCCTTCTTGACCTTTACGGGGTGATTGTGTGTTTTGGTTCAATCTATTCACCTAGTTAGTGGTTTTTCGTGTTAAGCGCTTATAATATTTCTCGTTTGAATGCTTCTGGAGGTGCATATTTTAAATACTAATCAATGAAATAATAGAAGATTAGACTTGTGAAGGTGTAAATATGCCATATTGTCATAAGTGCGGCTTAGAAGTAAAAGATGAAAACTCATTTTGTCCACATTGTGGCGCCAATCTTAAGGCTGCTGCGCCCAAATATCCTAGACCAGTTGAACCTTACAGAAGTGAAAAGGGAGAGAAAGACGAAAAAAACGAGAAAGGCGAAAAACAAGAAAAAATGGAAAAAGGCGAACAGCAAGAAAAATATGAAAAACAGCAATATGGTGTTATCGGTCCGCTTGTTGGTGGTGTGATAATGATTTTTGTTGGTTTCATGTTTTATCTTGCAGTTACAGGGGCAATCAACTTTAGTTCAATCTTTCCATTCTTCCTAATAATCCTTGGTGGAATCATAATAATTGGCGTGGCAATTGGTGCAATGATGGCAAGAGGAAGAAATCCAAAACCAGAAAGTTAACTGAGCTAGCTATTTCTTTGAATTAAACGTACCAATAGTATCTTGTTGGCCAGTGGACAGCGATGATTGGAGTTGACATACTTGAGTTTATTGTAAATCCTTGGCATGAAGCCTTGAAGAATCCTGCTGAGGCGCAACAGAAAGTTTTGGAGACTCTTCTTGAGGGATACGCAAAAACAGTTTATGGAAAAAGTCACTCTGCAGAGCAAATTAAAGATGGCACAATGTTTAGGGAAAAGTTTCCAACAATAAACTATGAAAGCCTTAGATCATACTTTGAAGAGGTAAAAGTGGGCAATTATTCCGCGATTTTACCTGAACCTCCATGTTGCTGGGTAATGACACGAGGTTCTACGGGTAAATCTAAGGTTCTTCCGGTTACCAACACCCATATTGAACAGATTTTTATGTATGGTGCCCGGGCAATTACTAACTTTGCTTTTAGACAGAACAGCTTGGATGTGTTGTCAGGAAAGATTTTGAACCTCAATTTTCCGTCTTCAGTAACTAGTTTGGATTCTGCGGGAAAAAAAGTTAGTTACGGTTATAGTTCTGGTACTTATGCGAAGCTTAATCCAATGTTAAATCAGGTAAGTCTAGTACCCAGACAAGAAGAAATTGATGATCTAGGTTCGGGTATCACCAAATCAGATTGGAAGAAACGGTTTGAGTTAGTGTATCAGAGAGCTTTAGATGAATCTGTTGTTGCAGGGATTGGTGTTACACCTGTGATTCTTTCGTTTGCACGATATGTTAAAAATAATCATAGAAAATTGCCTAAAGATTTGTGGAACTTTAAGGTACTAGTTTGTACTAGTGTCCGTAAAATTCAGTTTAAGTATGGTCCAGTTCTAAGAAAATTTTTTGGTAAGGTTCCGATTGTTGAAATGTACAGCGCAACCGAAGGGGCATTTGCTCAACAGCTTGACGATTTACCTTATGTTTCTCCTAATTATGATGGCTACTATTTCGAAGTTAAAATGGGTAAAAACACAAAGATGCTCCATGAACTAAAACGTGGAGATTGGGGTAGACTCATAATTTCATCCTGTCTTTTTCCCCGATACGACATAGGTGACATGATAGAATGTCTAGGAAAAAACTACTACCGAATCTTCGGCAGAGCAAACCTACAAACAATCCTAGAACACAAGATTTATAGGTTAATTTTTGGCGGATTCATCTAAACTATATCACAGACTGCAAGATTCACAATCAAATTATAAATCAAACTAAATAAACAATCATAATGGAATTACAGTAAAAGTGACATTTTCAAGTTTTTCTGGAAGATCCCCCACTCTCCAACCAGAACTAGTTGTTTCAGCAAAATAATATTTCTCATCATCCCACACAAAATAAAAATCATTAACACTTAACAACGAATTTTCTGCAACACCATCCAAATTAACCCCAACAGCCACATGACAAGACATATCAACAACATCAGACACAAGCAAAACAATTTTGAACCCAGCAATCTTCATCAACGTTGCATACAAAAAAGCATGAGCATCACAATCCCCACCCATCTCAACAAGAGTTTCAACAGGAAACTTATACTCAGTAACAGCAGACGGATAACACCTCAAACTCAAAACATGACCTTTATCCTGAACAAGATCCAAAAGAGCATTCGCCAATTCCTCACGAGTTTGCGTCTGACACTTAACAACTGAAACTATCTGATTAAGTGACGAATCATCAACCGTAACATACTCTGCAATCCCCCGCTCATCCAAATTCTCCAACCAACGAGGATGCCATCTCCGATGATACAAATCATAATCACAATCAGGAACAGACAAAACAATTAATTGCTCATTTTTAGAAAAATTAGTATAATACAAAAGTGCAACAGGAATACAATCAACATCAACAGACTCCAACACTTTGTCTCTAAACACATCAAAATCTTGAATCAATCCTTGATCTTCATTAAGAGCTAAAACAGAACTTTGAAGATCCCCATAATCTTCACTAAGAACACCATACCTACCAACAAGTTCTTCATTCTGAGCAACCAACTCACAATTTTCATCCTGATACCGCAAAAGCAAAACATCTTTTTCTTCCACACAACCTTCATAAAAAACAAAAACACAAAAATTAGAAACAAACAAAAAAACCAAAAAAGAACACACCAAAACACGTTCCTTAATATCCAATTTACATAATCACAACCATCTTTTTGTGGTCTTATCTTGTTTTTAATTGAGAGATTTCTGAGGCTTAACTTGGAATTACTTTTAGGAGAAAGACAAACGAAAACAATCGACAGCTATTAACTATCTTTGATTATTTTCATTTTTTTCCAAGTTAAGCCAATTCAGTCCCCTGTAGGCTCGAACCAAAAATATATAAAATTATTATTTAAATCTTTTCACAAATTGATCAAGTGTGTGTTGAAAAGTTAATCTTTTATAGAAAACTATCTAATTATTTGCGAAATTGAATTGCATATTTTTTCATTTAGTAAGATAGATATTAACTTTGAGTCAACATCATTCGCGGGGGTAATACGACTAATTAGGAGTTATTTCTGTTAATTATCTCGAATATTTGTATTTTGAAAAATTTTAGTTTTACACTACTTATTTCTAGAAAATTTAATTCACATTATAATATAGTTTTAGATCTGAAATAGTTTGTATGCTGTTCGGTTTAAAACTGTTGTTTTGTCTTTCGTAGACTGCAAAGAGTTGTAAGTAAGACAAGTTATCTTTAGATTTGTCTAATGTTTTAGTATGTTACGCCCAAGTTTTTTAGTAATCTAAGCAAGTAATCAAGCTTTTTAATTTCTTGCAGTCTTGACAAAACCTAAGTTCAGAAGTGTCTGGAAATTTTTTTACAATTTAAGCATTCAAAAAATTTTTTTCCCCCAAGACAAAATCAACACCGCAAGCATATGCTTTTATGTAAATATACATCCAAAATAGAAGCTATCAAAAAACAAAAAGATGTCTATTTAGTATTAAGTTGAGCCAATTTCTTTTGAAGGATTTTCTTTTCGTCTCTCGTTATATCCAATTCCATTTGAAGCTTTAATTTCTGTTCTTGTAACCGTAATATCTGTTCCTGATAATGATTGAATGATTGAACAACAGAATTCATGCAAAATGCACATACATTCTCTTGATTAATTTTTTGCTCTTTGGAAACATCAATACCAGACATCACTAATCACAAATATACAATTAATATATATAGTAAAATTGTTTTCCCATAAAATGGGAGATTGGAATAGTTTGGATTGAATCATCCCCTAATGTTTTTAAGGTTCAGGACTTTTTACCGTATTAACATGTAACTTTAATTTGTTGAATGTAATCTTCCTAAAACTTCGGAATCATTCGAAAGTTGTGGAGTTTTTCTTTGATTTTCAATACTGTTGAATGCTCAAAATGATAAAACTTTTTGACTTTCTTTGATCCACCGTGCTAAATCTCCAACTGTACTTCCCACAAGTATGCCTTCAATGAGTTCTTCTTGCGTTAATCCCCTCGAAGCAATACAGGTGTAACAACAAACTACCTCAACGCCTTTCTTTATGAGGTCTTTTAGCATACTTTCCAGATTGTAATACCCTTTGGGAGGTTTTTGACCTTTCTTTGCTGTTGATACAGCATCACCAGTCAAGAAAATGTTCACTTTCATTCCTATAGAAGTCGTTACCAAAGCTTGGGCAAGTCTAAATGCATTCCAAATTCTTTCATCTCCATAAGGAGCACTTTGAAGAAGCATAGTTAAAGTTTCCAAATAATCAACTCCTTGGAACACATTAGAAGCATAAGTTAAAAAACTTTAAGAATCAAAAAGTTTCTTTTTCGATTACATCTTTCCAATTATTGATGATGCCTATCATGGGCTCGCATCCATTTCTTTCAAGATATTTACTATAATCAATGTTCTTGACAAGTTTTTTTTGAATTTCTTTTGCTAAATCAGGGTCATGAGTAGCAAGGATTATCCCGTCGGTATAATTAGACACAGCAATTATTGCTGCTATCAAATTTTTTAGCTTAGGTCCAGGGTTAGTTGCATATAACTCGATGTAGATTGGTTTTTCAAGCTGATGAAAGAAAGCATATGCTAAAGTTTCTAACCAATATGTAGTGGAATAAACGAGATCATATATTGGAATAATAAAGAAGTCAACATATTTTGATAATGATAGAAGGTCTTGTCCATACCTTTCTTTGCCAAAAAAAGGATCAGGCATCAATGTTGCCGAAAAAATTTTTCCGTTTTTCTTGACTAGTTTTGAGCCTTCTCCCACAAAGTCGCTTACTATTTTAGCTCTCCACGTTACCCATTCCAATTTAGTCTCTTTACGTCCTGCTGTACATCGCTCGCATGTACAGTATTCAAAGCTGGGAAATCCTATACCATCCAAATGAATACCAGAAATATCTACTTCCATAGTTTTAGTAATAAGATCCAAAAGAGATTTTTTATATTCTTCAACATTTGGGCATATGTTATCCCAAAGAAATCGATGATTTCTGTTTGCTCTAATAGCTTTACCCGACTCAGACACGGCAACCCAATCAGGATGTTTTCGTGCGGTTTTATTATCCTCAAAACAAGTAATGATATTGATTAAGTTTTCAGCAGGTTCATTAATTTTACCGGTGCACGACTTAATATAGTAGGAAGTTAAGTCAAAACCTTTTACTGGTTTTGGGTCATTTGTTAAAACTCCAATTTTAATTTATTTCACGCTCCCCGTTTTACATGCTGATTATCAAAGTTAGAGTTAATGATTCTTATATCGATGCTTTTTGTGAATGATATCCTAATAGGTTCTGATAAAATACTGTACAGGTCATAATCCAAAAAAATAGAAAACGTATAAAGCGTCTAACCTCAAAGAGTGAGCAGAGTTATACATTAGTTCAACTTTTTAGGTTTTAATATGTTTTAATGCATAATATAATGTGAGGTGGAAATTGTGGGTGAAGTTTACAAACCGGAGGACGTTATTGCCAGAAAAAGAAAATCTTCTGATTTATCGCCTGGATTGAGTGAAATTACTCCGATTACGTTGCATGATGTTATTCGAGAGATTGAGTTACTAAAAACTGAAGTAAAAAAATTAAACACGTGTTAAGATCTAAGGGAATAGTTGTTGAGTAGCATGGACATACGCTCCTTTTGGAAAAAAAGTTTCAATGGTGGGCCGGACCGGATTTGAACCGGCGACCTTCTGCACGTCAAGCAGATGTCCTAACCGAACTAGACGACCGGCCCTACAGCCATTTTAGGATGCTTTTCTGGTATTTAAGTTTCAGTTTCTTTGAAGGTTCAAAATCTAAGGCTTAATATATTTATACTCGGGAATCTTTTTCCCATAACGCTTAATAGCGTTCTTGTCAGGTGTAAAATATTCAAGGGCGAGTAGATCAGCTTGGAATGATCGCAGCGTTGGCATCGCTGAGGCCGCGGGTTCAAATCCCGCCTCGTCCACTGTTGGTTCACAACATTTTCTTTTTTGGAGTTTAACTTGGGCTTATTTTTT
>Ga0209536_100011760_pt1 | contig 12790 bp, 9 predicted proteins | sample DeeMarSeWOR28_12_FD_187461 | JGI IMG/M metagenome (GOLD analysis project Ga0209536, IMG submission 187461) | Marine sediment microbial communities from White Oak River estuary, North Carolina - WOR-2-8_12 (SPAdes) (version 2) | ecosystem: Environmental > Aquatic > Marine > Intertidal zone >...
GGCTACGCTGCCGGCCTTCACATCCACGCTTTTGATCCCGCCGCCGGTGTCGGCTCCCTTGCGCCACTCGATCATGCCCTTGTAATGGCGGTCCCAGGCCTGGGTAAAGAGTCCCTGCTTGGAGAACGAGTCCTTGGGATCGATGATGAGGATCTTGGACTTGGGTTTGTGCTGCTGCAGATAGTGGGCGATCTGACAGGCGCGCTCGTAGGGCCCGGGCGGGCAGCGGAAGGGATTCGGCGGCGGCACGATCATGACGGTGCCACCGTCGGCCATGGCTTCCAGCTGCTTGCGCAGCAGTGCGGTCTGCGGGCCCGCCTTCCAGGCGTGGGGCATCTGCTGGCTGGCCGCCATGTCATAGCCTTCGATGGCCCCCCAGCGGAAGGAGATCCCCGGCGCGACGATGGCGCGATCATAGCTGAAGCTCTGTCCACCCTGGGTCGTCACTTTGCGTCCAGCGGCATCGATGCCAGTGACGATATCGTGCACCACAGTGACACCGTGCTTGCGCAGGCCGTCGTAGCCGAACTTGAGGGAGTCCAGACTCCGCTCCCCGGACAGCACCTCGTTGCTCATGAAGCAGGTGTAGTAGTCCTTATTCGGTTCGATGAGCGTGACCTCGATGGAGGGGTCGGCCCGGCGGATGTACTTGGCGGCTGTGGCGCCACCCACCCCGCCACCCACGATGACGACCTGTTTCTTACCCGCGGCAGCGGCGATGCCCGGGAAACCGAGCGCGCTGACAGCAGCCGTGCCGCCCAGGATCTTGACAAAATTTCTGCGTGTAATCTGGCTCATGTTCTGTGTCCCCCTTTACTGTTGACTGGCGAAGAATTGCAGCAGGGCCTCGATCTGGGCCTCGTCCAGCTTCTCCACCTTTTTCTTCATCTTCTTCGGCATCTCTCTCGCGCCCGAGGTAAAGTCCTGCATCGTATAGGTCAGATAGGGCAGCCACTGCCCGGCCAGGATGCCGGAGTCGTCATCCGCTGCGGTTCCGTTCTCGCTGTGGCAGGTTTCGCACGCGTCGTCGTAGAGCTCCTCGCCCTTGGCCACCTTGGCTGCATCCGTCTTCTGCGGCAAGCGCACCATTGGCTTGTTGGCAAAGAAGCCGGCCATGAGTTCGATCTCCTCATCGGTATAGCCCTTGGCGATACGCTGCATGATGGTGCTGGGCCGCTCACCACTCTTGAAGGCTGCCATCGTCTCGGTGAAATAAGCCGCCGACATGCCGGCTATCGACGGTGAGGCCGGGCCAACGCTGGAACCGTCGGTACCGTGACAGCCGGCACAGGTATCGGCCAGCATGGATGCGCTGGGTCCGGCCGCGGACAAGGGCGCGGCCCCGAACAACAGGGCTGCGCCAAACAGGACAGGGGATATTTTTCTAATGGACATTTTGCTACCTCCTTCGGTGTCGACTTAGTGGTATTCGAGCCTCATGCACCTGTCAGCATTGATCGGGACGGGTGGACGGTTCTGCTGCTGGCTGGTGTGGGTCCGAGGTACAGAACCGCCGCAAGTGAAAAAGACGCGCCTGGGATGCATGATGCCATTCAATAGCGATAATTATTCTGTCGGTCAGTCTGCATCGACACGGGCAACCTATCTGTGCAACGCCATCACGACCAAACAATGACGGACCGGCCTATTTCTGTCAGAAAGTCTAGCACTTGCCCGTGCATCTGCAAAACAGATATGCGGGCCGGTGTGCTGAACTGGGCAGCGAGTCAGCCGCGGTGATGTGGTATCGGCCTTCGCTGACGCCGACATTTCGTCGCTCGCTCAAGACCTGGGGCGCGATTGATACGTAGATGTACTTAACACGCCGGCGGGTCGACCCAGCATTTGTTGACGAGGGTCAATTAGCTCGCGGGACGCCAGTTCGGGCGTGGAACGGAGCGACTACACTCTGTGATGAGGTTACCGCGAACCGAGAGGGCGTCTACGCGTGATGAAATGGCGTTTCGCTGTGAGCGGCTGGAGGCGGCCAGACAGGTTGCCCTGTCCGGAAGGGGGCTTGATCTGTGTCAAGGAATGTCTGGCAGTGCGGGGTAGAGTGTGAGGGGGGCCGAATGCGACTCTGTCCATGACGGATTCTCGTTACTCACGGGACCTGCGCGATGAATGTGTCCGGTATTCTTGTGGTTGTCCCTGCCGAGCGCCTTGCCTCTGCAATCGAGGCACTCAACCGTTTGGACGGTGTCGATGTTCACCAATACGATGCGCAAACCGGGCGCATTGTGGTAACTCAGGAGGCGGAGGGGATTCAGGCCGAAGTCGACGGCCTGAAACGGATCAAGGCCCTGCCGCATGTGATCCTCGCGGAGATGGTCTACCACTGTTTCGAGGACGACAGTGAGCTGATGGAGGCAGTACCACGCGAACTGGATGAACCGGCGGGAGTTTGCGAGGTTCCCCCGTACCTGAACAAATAACGTCACGACTCGAGATGCCGCCGTGCCACGCGCCTGAACCCGGCATCGCATTCTGAGGAGATGGAGATGGAAATCACGCGCCGAGATTTTCTGAAAACGAGTGCCGCCGCGGCGACCGCGGCAACGGTCGGCCTGCCGCTGAGTGAGACCGTGCAGGCCGCGGCCAAAGAGGCCGAAGCGGGCTGGCAGTGGGACAAGGGTGTCTGCCGGTTCTGCGGGACCGGTTGCGGCATCATGATCGCGACCCGGGACGGCAGGATTGTTGCCACCAAGGGCGACCCGGATGCGCCCGTGAACCGGGGCCTGAACTGCATCAAGGGCTATTTCAACGGCAAGATTCAAACCGGCAAGGATCGGTTGACCCAGCCGCTGATGCGCATGACGGATGGCAAGTTCGACAAGCAGGGCAAGTTTGTGCCGGTGAGCTGGGAGCAGGCCTTCGATGAGATGGAGGCGCAGTTCCGCAAGGCCTATGCCGAAAAAGGGCCGACCGGGGTGGCCATCTTCGGTTCCGGCCAGTACACCATACCCGAGGGTTACGCCTCGGCGAAGCTGATGAAGGCGGGTTTTCGCAGCAACAACATCGATCCCAATGCCCGCCACTGCATGGCCTCTGCCGTGGTCGGCTTTATCCAGACCTTTGGCATCGATGAACCCTCGGGTAATTACGACGATATCGAATACACCGATACGGTGATCACCTGGGGCGCCAATATGGCCGAGTGCCATCCCATCCTCTGGTCGCGCGTATCGGATCGCCGCCTGTCGGACGAGAATGTCCGCATCGTCAATCTCACCACGGCGAGCAACCAGACCTCGGATATCGCCGATACCGAGATCGTCTTCAAACCGGGTACCGATCTGGCGATCTGGAACTACATTGCGCGCGAGATTGTGAACCGTGATGCGGTCAACCGTGACTTCGTCGACAAACACTGTGTGTTCGCGACGGGCCCCTATGACATCGGTTATGGCATGCGTGGCAGCGACAAATACGCATTTGCGGCCGAGAAGGATACCCAGGCCAAGGAGCTCAAGGTCACGCTCGACAAGTGGGAGGCCGTCGCACAGCGCAGGAAACCCGGTGAGGTGGTCGAGCAGAATAACCGCGAGGTACCGGTCAAACACTGGCTGATCAGCTTCGAGGATTTCAAGGCGGCCGTACAGCCCTACACACTCGATTTTGTCGCCGAGCTGTCCCAGGGTGATCCCGGCGAGCCGCGCGATCAGTACAAGGCGAAGCTCAAGGCACTGGCCGATTTCTATATCGATCCGAAGCGCAAGGTGGTCAGCTTCTGGACCATGGGCTTCAACCAGCACTATCGCGGCAGCTGGGTGAATGAGCAGGCCTACATGGCGCACCTGCTGCTGGGCAAGCAGGCCACGCCCGGCAACGGCGCCTTTTCGCTCACGGGCCAGCCTTCGGCGTGCGGGACCGCGCGCGAGGTTGGGACCTTCGCGCACCGGCTGCCGGCGGACATGGTGGTTACCAGTCCCGCGCATCGGGCCCGCACGGAAGGGATCTGGAAGCTGCCCCCCAATACCCTCAACCCCAAGGTCGGCAGTCACATCGTGAAGATCATGCGCGATCTCGAGGATGGGAGCGTCAAATTCGCCTGGGTCCAGGTGAATAATCCCTTCCAGGCGACGGCGAATGCCAATCACTGGATCAAGGCGGCGCGGGAGATGGACAATTTTATCGTCGTCTCCGACCCCTATCCCACCATCTCGGCCAAGGTGGCGGATCTAGTCCTGCCGACGGCCATGATTTTCGAAAAATGGGGTCTGTACGGCAATGCCGAGCGCCGCACGCAGGCGTGGCGTGAACAGGTTGCACCGCCGGGCGAGGCGCGCTCCGATGTCTGGCAGGTGCTCGAGTTCTCGAAACGCTTCACACTGAAAGACGTCTGGGGTGAGCAGGCGGTTCCCGGTCTGAAGGCCGAGGGCTTTGCCGACGGCAAGCTGCCGGATGTGCTGGCCGAAGCGGAAAAGATGGGCTACTCACGGGATGCGACGCTCTATGAGGTGCTGTTTGCCACCGAGGAGAACAAACGCCACAAGTGGCCGGATCCTGTCGCCAAGGGCCATGACAACCACACGGTCAAGGCGCTGGGGGAAGCGTGGTTTCCCGAGAAGGCCCTGTTCCAGGAATATGTGGCCTTTGGGCGCGGGCACCACCATGACCTTGCCGACTTCGATGTCTACTATCGGGACGACGTCCGGGGTCTCAAGTGGCCGGTGATAGACGGCAAGGAAACCGAGTGGCGCTTCAACGAGCAGTACGACCCCTATGTCAAAAAGGGCAGCGGCTTCGATTTCTATGGACCGGCCCTGAAGGCCCTGCCGAGCGGGGATCTGGACAAGGTGACGACTCCGGAAAAAACCAGCCTGGCGGGCAAGGCGAAGATCTTCTTCCGGCCCTATGCCGCACCGCCGGAGCAGCCGGATGCTGACTATGATCTGTGGCTTTCGACCGGACGGGTACTGGAGCAATGGCATACCGGTACCATGACACAGCGGGTACCGGAACTGCATCGGGCGGTACCGACGGCCCAGATCTTCATGCATCCCGAGGACGCAAAGCAGCGCGGTCTGAAGCGCAATGACGTGGCGGTAGTGGAATCGCGGCGCGGCAAGGTCAAGGCGGTGGTGGAAACCCAGGGACGTAACCGACCGGCGAAAGGTTACACCTTTGTGCCGTTCTTTGACGAGGCCGTGTACATCAATAAAGTGGCGCTGGACGTAACCTGTCCAATGTCCAAGGAGACGGACTTCAAAAAGTGTGCTGTCAAGGTCTATAAGGCCTGAGCGGCCGCGCGTACGGCTCCGTCGACCGGCGGCGAGCCGTGCGTGACAGCGAGAGCCTGATATGCCTGATGCAAAAACATCGCGGCGCGAGTTTCTGACCCGGATGGGTCAGGGCGGCGCGGTGGCTGCAACCGGCGGGCTCATCTGGTCGTACCTGCTGCGCCAGCAGGCCCATGCCTCGCCGACCGGGATTCGTCCGCCGGGTGCCCTGGATGAAGCGGACTTCAATGCGACCTGCATCAAGTGTGGGCAGTGTGTGCGTGCCTGTCCCTATGACACGCTGAAGCTGGCTCGCGTCGGTGAGGCCGTGCCGATCGGTACACCCTACTACAGGCCGCGCGACGTGCCCTGTTACATGTGCGTTGACATTCCCTGCCAGGTGGCCTGTCCGACCGGGGCGCTGGCCCCGTCACTGACCGATATCAATGCCGCCCGGATGGGGCTTGCCGTGATCGATATCGAAAACTGCCTTTCCTGGCAGGGGCTGCGCTGCGAGATCTGTCATCGCGAGTGTCCGGTTCAGGGCAGGGCTATCACGGTGGAACATCACCCGAGGAAGCTGAGCAGGCACGCCCTGTTCGTGCCCATTGTCCACAGCGATCACTGCACAGGCTGCGGGATCTGTGAGAAGGCCTGCCCGACCGATGAGGCGGCGATTCGGGTGCTGCCACCGAAACTGGTGCAGGGCAAGCTGGGCGCGCACTATCGCCTGGGCTGGACCATCGATACGCCCGTGACCCAGGAATTCACGCCCGACACCGGAAGCGCCGCGGAATCGGGGCTCAGGCCGCCTTCCGGTGCGCTGGATTACCTCAATGAGGGTGGGTTGTGAGCGCGCCCGCGGATCCGGTGAGGCTGGGGCCGAACGGGCGGCCGATACGGCCGTTTGTCATGCCCGCGACCCTGCCCGGCAGACTCAGGGTGTGGCGCACTATCATCCTGCGGCGGATCACCCAGATCGGCGTATTGCTGCTGTTCTTTGCGACGGTACACTGGGGCTGGTCGCTGGCCGAGCGGCCGATCCTGGTGGGCAACCTGAGCAGTTCCACGCTGCTGGGGCTGGTACCCATGGCGGACCCCTTTGCGGTCGCCCAGATTCTGCTCACGCAACATGCGCTCGAGATGCAGGTGCTCATCGGCGCCGGCATCGTGCTGTTGCTCTACGGCTTGCTCGGTGGCCGCGTGTGGTGTGCCTGGGTGTGTCCAGTCAATATGGTCACCGATCTGGCCGGCTGGCTGCGAATCCGCCTGGGCATCCGCGACATGTTCCATCTGAACCGCAAGATACGCTACGTCGTGCTGGTCCTGGCGCTGCTGCTGTCGGCACTGACCGGTGTTGCCGCTTTTGAATGGGTCAGCCCGATCAGCATGCTGCACCGGGAACTGATCTTCGGTTTGGGCCTCGGCTGGACCGCGCTGCTGGGGGTCTTTCTCTTCGACCTGCTGGTGCTCAAGCATGGCTGGTGTGGCCATGTCTGCCCCCTGGGCGCCTTCTATGCGCTGGTGGGCAAGGTCGCGCCGCTGCGGGTGCGCTTCGATGCGCCCACCTGTACCCACTGCGGCGAATGCGCCAAAGTCTGTCCCGAGCCACAGGTATTGAACCTCAGGCAGGCGGCGGAGGCCGGCATGATCGCCTCGGGAGAATGCAGCAACTGCGGCCGCTGCCTGCCCGTCTGTCCGGAGGACACCCTGCATTTTGATCTGCGGTATCGGATTCATGCCGCCAGACAACCACTCGAATCCAGTTCACACCAGAGGAGGTCAGCATGAAGACGGGAATCATCCTTGCCGGCGTCGTGTTATCTGCTGCCAGCACGGGCGCCGTGATCGCCGCTGAGGCGATCGACGAATTGAACATGGGTCTGAGCAAGACCAGCGTTTTCGATACGCCGACACCAGAGCCCTTCGAATACACCAGGACCAAGCCGAAGAAAAGCGAGTTATTGCCGCGTGCCTATGCGGACATACCTCCGCAGATCCCGCACGAGGTGGCGAGCTACCTGCCCATCACCACCGAGGACAATCAGTGTCTGGACTGCCATGAGCAACCGAAGCTGATCGGAAAGACGGTGAAGGGCAAGAGCCCGATGCCGCGCGACCACTATGTCGACCTGCGCAGCGCAAGCGATACGATGTCCGACAGCGTCGTGGGCGCCCGCTTCAACTGCACACAGTGCCATGTCCCGCAGTCCGGCGCGCCGCCACTGGTGGAAAATACCTTCAAGGGCAATGAGTAGATCGCGGCTGAGAGGCAGGCGAAGGTGGATATAGGCCGCCGGGATTTTCTGCGCGGTGCCTCGCTGACCCGTGAAGGGCGGGCGCGCGCGGCCCGGCACCAGGCCCCGCTGGGCCCGTCGCCACCCTGGATGCCGGATCTGCTGCAGCGCAATGGCTGTGGCGGCTGCGATCAGGCCTGCGCATCAGCCTGTGAACAGGACATCATCCGCTTTCACCCGCGTGAGCATGCGCTCGCCGGGTTTCCCTACCTCGTGTTTTCCGATGCGGGTTGTACGCTCTGTGGCGATTGTGCCGAGGCCTGCCCGCTTGATTTTTCAAGGGACGGCCCTGCGCCCCGTCTGGGGCAGGCGCAGCTTGAGCGCGGCCGCTGTCTCGCCTGGCACGACATTATCTGCATGTCGTGCGTGACTGCGTGCCAGGTGCGGGCGCTGGTGCGGGATCCGCACAGTCGCCGCATCGCGGTCGCCGCCGATCGCTGCAACGGCTGTGGGATATGCGTTCGCGCGTGCCCCGTCGATGCACTCGCCGTGACGCCGGATCCATTGTTCTGGAACCGCGAGTGTCCTGGGGCTTAGGCGAAAATCGGTGCGGTGTTTGATTCAGGTTAAGGCGCCTGCGGGCGCGAGCGGGGAAACTGCGGATAGCGAAATTTTGGTCAACGTACAGGGGAGGTGAGGCGTTATGAACACGAATCGATCCCTTTTTGGATTTGTCATCAGTGTTTTTTCAGTGTTGCTCGCCAGCTCGGCCAGTGCGGTGGTGAGCACGGGTGACTATGACGAGCGCAAGGATACCGAGTGTATCGGCTGCCACGTCAACGTCACCCCGGGCATAGTCAAGCAGTATCTCGCCAGTCCCATGGCCAACACCGAAGCCGACGAGGAGAATGTCGGCTGTACCGACTGCCATGGTGACAAACACCTGAGCATGGACGACTACGACAAGGTCGAGATGCCGACCGCCGAGACCTGTGGCGAATGCCACAAGAAGCAGCTCAAACAGGTGCGTCAGGGCAAACACAATCTGGCCTGGTTCGGGATGAAATCGCAGATTGCCTGGCACGGCCAGCCGGGTGCCATCGCGGAGCAGGGTTACCGCGGCTGCTCGGGCTGTCACAAGATCGGCCAGAAGGGTCTCGTGGGCGTGCGGCAGGGTGTCGAGGGCAAACCCCGGCACGATGGCGGTAAGGAGCAGAGCGAATACCACTATGGCAACGTTCAGTGTGATGCCTGTCATACCCGCCACACGTTCAGAAAATCCGAGGCTCAGGATCCCAGGGCCTGTTCCAACTGTCACATGGGCTTTGACCACCCGCAGTGGGAGATGTATTCCTCGGCCAAGCACGGCATCATCTGGGCCATCGAGGGCCATCAGAATGTCGATGGACGCGCACCCACCTGCCAGACCTGCCACATGGCCAAGGGTGACCATGCCGTCGTGACCGCCTGGGGCTTCCTGGGACTGCGCATCCCCACCCGTGAGAACGTTCTGGCGCTGATCGAGGCGGCCCCCCCGCTGGAGGACAATCTCAGAAAACTCGCCGACGCCCTGCCTTCGGGGCATTACGAAGGTGTCGACGATGATCCGCAGTGGACCTTCGATCGGGCCCTGATCCTGCAGGCCGCCGGCGTGCTGGATCAGAATCTGCAGCCGACGGAGCGTTTCATCGAGATCGTCGTACAGGGCGAGGCGGCACGCGGGCCCGAGGCGTTCAACCAGCTGCGGGCGGAAATGAAGCATACCTGCAACACCTGCCACAGCAAGCATTTCGTGCAGGCCCATTTCGACGCCTCCGACGAAATCATCAAGGCGGCGGATCATGAGTTCGCCAAGGCGATCAGCGCCGTGCAGGGGCTGTACGCAGACGGCATCCTGAAGAAACCGGAAGGCTGGAAGTTCGCCCCCGATCTGTTGCAGTACTACGACGCCAGATCGCATGTCGAGCAGGAGCTGTATCTGATCATGCTCGAGTACCGGCAGCGCACCTTCCAGGGCGCGTTCCATGCCAGCAACGATTACATGCACTGGTACGGCTGGGCGCCCCTCAAGTCGGCCGTCAACAATATCCTCGAGGAATCCAGAAAGATGCGCGCCGAGCATGAGGCGGCGAAGCAGTAACTCAGAGGGGGGAGGGCCATTGACCCGCGGGGAAGGTCAAGGGGTGAGGAGTTAGGAGTCAGGAGTCAGGAGTTAGGAGTAAGCCTTCCCGGCTTTTTCAGACAGGAGACAGGAGACAGGAGACAGGAGACAGGAGACAGAATGACCTAAACAGGTAATGTCTCCGAACTCCGAACTCCTCACTCCTCACTCCTCACTCCCGTCTCCTGTATTCTGTATTCTGTATTCTCGTCTAACGTAATCTCCAGTCGCACCTCCGTTTCCCCGCTGAGAAATCCAGCCTGGCAGAAGCCGCGGCTGGCGGTCACGGGTCTGGCGTGAGCCAGATCGTCCCCAGCGGCTTCCCTGTGACATTATAATGGCCGGATTTCCCACCCTGTTTTTGACCTGGGTCAACTGGTGTCTCGTGCAGGAAAATCAAACCTGTGTATGGTGGGCAAAAGGTCTGGCGGGCGGACTTCATCCAGGGAGCGATTCAGAGATGCCGGGAAGAGAGCGAACCAGGAACTGTCGACTTGCGGGTGCCCTTGTGACGCTCGCGCTGGGCGGGGGCCTGCCCACGGGCCCCGCTGCGCAGGAAAGCGGGTCTGTCGAAGGTGACCCGGCCCTCCTGCTGAAAGGGCAGGCAGACGGCATCCCGGTCGGGAGCTTCCTGGTGTTGCCCGAGCTCTCGGTCTCGGAGATGTATGACAGCAATATCTTTGCAACGCGGGACAACGAGGTCGACGACACGCTCACCATCCTGTACCCGGACATCAGCGCGAAATCAACCTGGGACGAGCATGAACTGACGTTTTCGGCCGGGGGGGCGTTTTCACAGTATTACTCGAACGGTGACGAGGACTACGACGACTACTGGACGGAACTCGAGGGGCGCTACGATATCTCGCCGCAGACCAATCTGTTCGGCGGTGCCGGCCTGAGCTATCTGCACGAGGATCGCAGTTCCCCCGATGACAACCTGGCCGGTGAAAAACCCACCACCTATCATTCGCGAACGGCGCATGCCGGGGTCAGCCATCGGCTCAGCCGGGTCGCGCTGCGCCTCGGTGGCACCTTCGAGCGCCTGAGTTTCGATGATGTCAGCAACCTCGATAACGCGGACCGGGACAGGGACGTGTTCGGTGCCGGCGCGCGGGCGACCTTTGAGCTCAACAGGCGCTACGATGTGTTTGTGCAGGGCGTCTGGGACAAACGGGACTATGATGAACAGCCCGATGACAACGGTTACAGACGCAGCTCGGACGGCTATCGCGCGGGTGCCGGTGTCAAGGCGCGCTTCTCCAACCGCTTGAGCGGTACCGCGGAGATCGGCAAGCTCAGTCAGGATTACGACGACGCAAGATTCTCGACGGTGAGCAAACCTGACTTTGGCGCGCGCCTGAGCTGGCTTGCCTCGCCGAGGACGACGCTGTCCGCGGCGCTGGAACGCTCGCTGGAGGAGACAACCCTGGCGGGGGCATCGAGCTATCTCTACACGGCGCTCAATGCCAATCTGAGTCACCGTGTCACCTCCCGGCTCGGGTTGACGGCCACTCTGTTGACCGGGCGGGAAAACTACCAGGGCATCAACCGCGAGGATGATATCTATGGCGGGCAGGTGACGCTGCGCTATGCGCTCGATCCGCGCTTTTATGTGGCTGCCGGCTATCGTGTGACGAGTCGCGACTCCAATCTCAGCAACGAGGTTGGCAATTCCGCCAATCAGCAGGAACCGGCCGATTACGGCCGTAGTCAGGTGTTCGTGTCCCTCGGCACGCTGCTCTATCCCGTGCACGAACCCGCGTTTGCGGCCGGGCCGGACCGGCTCAGTCTGCCCTGGGCGGATGTCATCTGGCCGGGTTTCTACCTGGGTACGCAGGCTGGTTACGATGCCCTGCATGTCCGCGCGGAGGGGCAGCGCGGCGGCGGCACCCGCCGGGCCGAGTACGGGGATCGGGGGAGCGAGGCCGGAGTTTTCGCCGGCTATGGCCTCGATCTCGGTCGCTGGTATCTGGGTATGGAGCTCGAAGGGGACACGAGCTGGGCCGATCTCTACCACAGCGAGGGCAGGTCCGGCGGCCGTACCCTGAATGTGAAGAGGAAACAGGGTTATGGTCTGACGGCACGGCTGGGCTACACGGTCCCCAATGGTGTGCTCCTGTATGGGCGGGGCGGGGCCGTGCGCAGCAAGTTCGAGACCTCGTACGCGGTCAATAACCAGCCGGCGAACGCCGTCGACGAGACCTCGACGCAGACGGGAATCCGCTACGGCCTGGGCGCGGATATTCCGGCCACCGAGCGGCTGTTCGTGCGTCTCGATTACAGCTACACCGATTTCGACACCTACAAGGCGGACGCGGTGACGGAGGTCGAAAAGCTCGAACCCTCCGAGAACCTGTTCCGGCTCGGGCTTGGCTGGCGCTTCGGTGGCAGCGTCGACAAGACCGTCGCCCCGGCGCCGGTGGAGCGGAAAGGTTTCTACGCCGGCGCACAGCTCGGGCAGGGTTCGCTGGACACTCACCTCAGCGGCACCCAGGTCGATCAGGGACCCGGACCCTTCGATGTCGTCGGCGACTTCGGCGCGCAGAAGGGTGTGACGGGCGGCTTATTCGCGGGATATGGCTACACCTGGAGGCGGTGGTACGCCGGGCTGGAGGCCGAGCTGGAGATGAGCACCGCCAAATGGAAGCATCGCGAGGGCACCGGTGGCCGCGATTTCTCTCTCGACAAAAAGGACACCCACGGTATCGCGCTGCGCGCCGGCTACGTGCTCAATAATGGCACTCTGCTGTATGTCCGGGGCGGTCGTGTCAACACGCGCTTCAACACCGAGTGGGTGAAGGGCGGTGACCGCGACCTCGACATCGACCGCGACGACACGAAGTCGGGTACCCGCGTGGGCCTGGGCGCGGAGATTCCCCTGAACAGGCAGAGCTTCGTGCGGCTGGACTACAGCTACACGGATTATGAGAACTATGACTTCGTGAGCAGTCACGCCGACCCCGATGCAATCGAGTTTGCCAACACCGAGACCCTGTTCCGCCTGGCGCTGGGCGCGCGGTTCTAGCCCGCATTTCTCACCGGGCGGCGATAGAGTCACATAATGCGCTGAGGTAAGGAACAGAGTGCAGATCAGGGAAAAGACAGTGTGTATCAGGCCGTGCCTATCCCGGCCCTGGCTGGTTCTCGCGCGCCCGGCGCTCCGGCTC
>Ga0209536_100011761_pt1 | contig 12788 bp, 10 predicted proteins | sample DeeMarSeWOR28_12_FD_187461 | JGI IMG/M metagenome (GOLD analysis project Ga0209536, IMG submission 187461) | Marine sediment microbial communities from White Oak River estuary, North Carolina - WOR-2-8_12 (SPAdes) (version 2) | ecosystem: Environmental > Aquatic > Marine > Intertidal zone >...
ACACCCGCATGTAACGACAAATGCGATAACAGTACACAGCAGGGCAAATCTTGATGGCTTGGTCATCTCTTTCTCCTTTTCCAGCAATATTTCTAAGTGCACGACATCAGGCATTATACAGAAGATTCTTGCCATTGTCTGTCGATTCGTTTAGCTTTTTCAGGTGCGAAATGTCCGCGGCCTTGCAGGTTGACGGATGGAACATCCTGACGAAAAGGAGGTAATTCTATGAATCGACAGACGATGAGGATCTTCACCATATGTTCCGCGGTGATGGTTTGCTCGGGGTCGACGGTAGCCCAACCGCCATCACGAATAGCAGGCACAGAGCTGCTGAGACTCGAAGGGGACATTGCTTCTCGCTTAGTTGCGGGAGTCGACAAATTCCTGCTCGGTGAGCTTGAGAAATCCATCGAGCGACGCAGGCGGCATTGGAACTATGATTTTTCTTTGCCCTCTGCCTATTCGGCGTCCGTCGAACCCAATCGCAACAGGCTGGCGCGCATAGTCGGCGTGCGCGACGAACGGACTACGTTCGATGCCCCGGAACTGATCGCCACAGTCGAACGGCCGGCGCTGGTTGGTCGAGGAGACGGCTACGACGTGTATGCAGTGCGGTGGCCCGCCTTCGGAGACGTGCACGGCGAGGGCCTTCTGCTGGTGCCGACAGAAGGCGCGCCGGTGGGGGACATTGTCGCAATTCCGGATGCCGATCAGTCGCCCGAGATGCTCGCAGGACTGATCGAGGGCGTGCGCGCCAATTCGCAGTTTGCCCGCAGACTTGCCGAGAGCGGCTGCAGGGTCCTCGTTCCGACGTTGATCAGCCGGCGGATGGTCAAGCGGACGGCGGCCGATGGCAATCGCAATGTGACATTGACCAATCGCGAATTTCTCTACCGCTCGGCATTTGAAATGGGCCGGCACGTGATCGGCTACGAGGTGCAGAAGGTGCTCGCAGCGGTCGATTGGTTCGCGAAGAAAGACTCGAAAATCGGCGTTATGGGATGGGGCGAAGGCGGATTGATCGCATTGTATGCCGGCGCGCTTGACACTCGAATAGACGCGGTTTGTGTCAGCGGCTATTTCGACTCGCGTCAGGACGTATGGCGCGAGCCGATCGACCGCAACGTGTTCGGCCTTCTCGAAGGGTTTGGCGATGCGGAGATAGCGAGCATGGTGGTGCCGCGCACCCTTATCATAGAGGCGGCGAAAGGCCCGGAGGTCGTCGTCCCTCCGGGCACACGCGCGGCACCGGGCCGGCTTGCAACGCCCAAACTCGACAGTGTCCGCTCGGAGGTTCGACGGTTGAAAAAACTCTTTTCCAGGTCGAAATTTGAGACCAATATCAGACTGCTCGTTAGCGGCAACGGCGCCGGCCCATATGGCAGCGATGGGGCATTGAGTGCGTTGCTGCAATCCGCAGGGGGCGGCGAGCTCGCGCCTTCCGTCAAGGCCCCGCAGTGTCTGGTCAAATCATTCGATTTGAAGGCTCGCCAGGAGCGACAGATACACGAACTCGACCGACACAATCAATGGCTGTTGAGTGAGAGCGCCTACGTCCGCAAGGAATTCTTCTCCAAGCTGGACACGAGTACCTTGGAGAAGTTCGAGAAGACGATTGAATGGTATCGAGAGTATTTCTACGAGGATGTGATCGGCAGATTCGACTATGATCTTCTGGCCCCGAACGTGCGCTCTCGACTGGTATACGACGAGCCAAAGTATGCCGGCTATGAAGTGGTGATGGACGTGTTTTCAGACGTGATTGCATACGGAATCCTGCTGGTGCCGAAAGACATTGGTCACGGCGAGAGACGCCCCGTGGTCGTCTGTCAGCACGGACTGGAAGGCCGGCCTCAACACGTGGTTGAGGGCGACCACAGAGCCTACCATGATTATGCCGCCAAACTTGCCGAGCGCGGATTTGTGACATTTGCGCCTCAGAACCTGTACATATTCAGGGACCGCTTTCGAACCCTGCAGCGCAAGGCCAACCCGATCAAGAAAACGTTGTTCTCGATAATCGTGCCGCAGCACCAGCAGATCGTCAACTGGCTCTGTTCGCTGCCCTACGTCGATCCCGACCGCATAGCGTTCTACGGCCTGTCCTACGGCGGCAAGACGGCGATGCGCGTACCGCCTCTGGTCGGCAATTACTGCCTGTCGATCTGCTCTGCCGACTTCAACGAGTGGATCTGGAAAAACGCCTCGACGAGAAGTCCCTACAGCTACGTCTGGACCGGCGAGTACGAGATCTTCGAGTTCGACCTTGGCAACACCTTTAACTACGCCGAGATGGCGGCGCTGATTGCGCCGCGCCCGTTCATGGTCGAGCGGGGCCACTTCGACGGCGTCGCTCCCGATGAAACTGTCGGGTACGAGTTTGCCAAGGTTCGCCATCTGTATCAGGCCCGGCTCGGCATCGGTGAAAAGTGCCAGATCGAGTGGTTCCCCGGGCCCCACACCATTAACGGTACAGGAACCTTCGATTTTCTTCACAAGCACCTGAACTGGCCCAATGCGACTCAATAGTCGGCCGCCACAATCTGTAGGGTGGGTCCGCCACAGGCGGATTGCCCACGCGGTTGGGTAGGCAGTGACAGCATGGGCAAGCGAGTTGCCCATCCTACAGCTGCCGGGCTCGCAATGACAGATGGCGGATTCGTGTGTCATTGCGTGCAGCGCCGGAGGCGGGCGCGGCAATCTCGGATCTTACAATGGGACTTTGCTAACATCGCCTCAGAAAACTCATTTTTGCGCAATTTCTCCGCGATTTTTTGCAACGTTCTGCCCCGACCGTGCGTTTATAATCGCGATGACAGTTGAAACAAACAGAAAACGACAGCAGAGGCAGGCAAATTTGACCGTTAGCGAAGGCGAACACGTTGGTCTGGTCCAAAGGGCGTGCAGCGACCCTGACGCCTTTGCCCAGCTCTATCTGATGTATTACAACAATGTCTTTTACTATTGCGTGCGCCGGTTGTTTGACCGCCACTCGGCCGAGGATGTGACTTCAACTGTCTTCTTCAAGGTTATGCATAACCTGGGTTCCTTTGATGGAACGGCGATCGACTTTAGAAGCTGGCTGCTCCGGATCGCCACCAATGCCGTCAACGACCATCTGCGCGATGCCGGAAGAAGGGCCGAAGCGATGAAGAAGGTCGTCAAAAACGGTCGGGCCGAATTCGAGACGGCCATCGATTGCGACGCCGAGCTGCTCGAACGGAAGATATTATTGAAACAGGCCCTGCTGAGCCTAAAGCCGAAGTACCAGACTGTCATCACATTGCGTTTTTTCGAGAACATGAAATTAACCGAAATAGCCGCTTGTCTGGGAAAGAAGCCCTCTACAGTACGCAGCTGGCTCTTGCGTGCAACGGCAAAACTGCGTAAGACTCTTAACACCGCGACCGATAGCAGAGGGTCGAGATGATGAACGACAACGAAAAATACATCGAAGAATATGTGAAGGACATTCCGTTCGACGCTCCGGATTCTGGACATCGTGATGAACTGAAGACGCAGCTTCTGAACGCTTTCCCAAAACATCGGCTCCAACCGGCAGTTCAAACTGTCGGAATATGGAGAACCATCATGAAAAGTAGAACATCAAAACTGGCCGCAGCGGCGGTGATAATGCTTGCCGTGCTGGCGGGTCTGCATTTCTTCGACAGGACGTCCGGCATCGTCTGGGCTGACGTGGTCAAACGTCTCGAAGAGATCAAGTCAGGAACCTACACGATCACAGCGGATATCAAAGGCATGCCGGGGATGCCGGAAGACTATGTAACCCACATCATACAGGACGTTAAACTCTCTTATGAGCAAAGCGCCGTCCGCGTCGATGCGTCGGTACAAGCTCCCAATGGGACGAGAAAATCACGAATATACCTTCTTTTCGAGGATCGTGTCCTCACCTCACTCATGCTGGATCAGAAGAAGTACATTGAGGTAGAAATCGGCGAAGAACAGATGAAAAAGATGAGCGAGGAAAACGGCGATCCGGCAACAATACTCAAGGCCATACTCGAACGGGACTACATCGAGTTGGGACGTCAAATCATCGACGGCGTCCCGTCATGGGGCATCGAGGCCTCCGATCCGAAACTGGGCACGAAAATGGGTAGTCTCATCAGCGGCGGGATGTTCGACGAGTTGACCGTTCAGCTTTGGGTTGATGAAAGAAGCCAATTTCCTATACGACTGTTCGCCACCGGCTCATCCAAGGACGGCAAGACCTCGATGAAAACAGTCTATGACAATTTTCAGTGGAATACCGAAATCGATCCGGCCCTGCTCAGACCCGAGATTCCGGATGGCTTCGAACTTTTGGCCCAAAGCCAGTGGGAAACGGGCCAGGAGGCCGAGGAGATCCTCGACGTTCTGAAGCTGTTTGTCGAACTCGGTGACGGGACATACCCGGCGAGCCTGAAAACAATGACCGTGGCTCAGGCCATTGTCCCGTTGCTGAGAAAGAAATACCCGGAGGGTTCTGCGAAGCCGGATAAGGAAGTCCTCGCTAGGTACATGAAGGTCGATAGAGTAGGTTTGATGTATACCACCCTGGAAAAGGAAGGTAAGGAGCCGGCCTATTATGGCGACAAGGTATCCGCCGAATCGCCCGGGGCAGTGCTGTTTCGCTGGAAGATCGGCGATGATGCGTACCGAGTTGTCTTTGGCGATCTCAGTACGAGAGATGTAACAGCGACACAACTTGCAGAACTTGAAGACGCCCTCAAGAACTTGTAGACCGATCTCTGCAAGAAGAGATCTCCGGGAAGTACTGTTCGCTGAGAATCGAGGTGCATGATGTTCACTTTTGAGAAGAAAGATGAGGTATTGCCGATCTGCCCTCACTGCAAAAAGGAGCTTGCGAAGCTGTGGTTTCAGCAGGTAAAGGGTGATCTGGGCAAACGCTGCATTTACTTCTGCCCGCAGTGCAGGTGCTGTCTTGGCGTTTCTCAAAGGAAAGGAATCGCACCATTCGGTCTGTGAGCCGTCAGACGCGCTATCGCCCCATGGTTCCCTGAATTAGAGCCTGGAACGACAGGTGTGATGGAAATAGCAAGACAGGCTGAGCCAATTTGACTCGGCCTGTCTTGTTTGTTTTTCACGCGAGTGTCTCGCTGCTCGGCAATGACGCCTTAAGCTCCGCGTTGCAGGATCTATACCCTTGTAGGGTAGTAAATCCCCGCGAGTGAGATCATAGGCTGTTACTGCAAAAGCTACTTGGCCGCGCAATAGCGGGAATTTTCGATCAGCAGCACTATAATGGCTACTGCGGCATATTCTGCACGCCCTGGCTCAACATGGCTACCGAACCAAGGACACCCAGCGCTGCGGCCGCGCCGATAATGGCCGCGAAGACCAATCCGATGATGATCAGGATGCCGTGGATCTTGAAGAATAGACCAATCTTGTCGAGCGCCAGGTACAGGTACTCCTGATTATCAAGCTCGGCGGCGACCCGTATATTCTTGGCCGCCGACATGAGAGTCAGGCCCAACCAGATCGGCAGCCAGCACAGGATGATCCCAACGAGACTAAGTGCCATGAACACGCCGTTGAGAATGAAGACAATCCCCATGAGCTGCATCCAGCCCTTGGCATGGTAAAGCGGTTTATCCAGATAGTGGACCACGGACATCTGCGCCGATGCGGACGGCGGTTGTGCCGCTCCCTGGGATGATCGCGGCGGTTCAACAATCGGAGTCGAGTTCGGTTCTGTTGCCGTAGGCGGGACCGGAACTGTACCAGTGTGTTCTTGTAGACGAGTTTCGTCGGTCATGGCTGTTCCTTTCGATTTTTTGGGGTTTACATGCAGGGAATCCTTGCGCTGGTGCGCTGGAATACAGATCGACCAAACAGACAGGTGACTTAAGCGTAATCAGCCCGGAACGGGCAGCATCGACCCTTTATTGCATTCGAAGTGCGATAGAGGTCCGAAAACCCAAACAAGCGGGCGAAGAGGGCTGTGAGAAGATCTCAGCTGTCCGATTCAACTATGCTTTCATATTCCTGATGGTGTCCTCTACTTTTTTCGTTCTTGAGGCAGGAGTCGTGTTCCCAGCACAATGTGCCTTTTCAAAACTCCGGTAAGCTCCTACAATCTGTTGTCACAATTTGTGTTTCTCCCCCGTCAGCCTTAGTGAAAGGAATTGTTCGTTGACCGAGGCCGGAAGACAAAACGCTTGCGAAGTGTCTAAAGGTGTTAATGCGAGAGGGTCTTTGACGCCTGAGATGCTGGTGCGTGATCACGCATCGGCGGTGCTCGGGCTCTGTATAGCCCATGTGAAAAACTTTCACGACGGCGAGGATATCATGCAGGACGTTTTCTTAAAAGCGTTCACTAGGCTCGACACACTGCGGGATCACGCGCGGGCACGCCAGTGGCTTCTCAAGATCGCCAGGCGGATGTGCATCGACCATTTCAGAAAGCGCCGTACTCGCCGGCCGATCGCCGACGCTGAGGCTGTCGCCGCCAGGGCCGACTATGGCAATGAGCATATGGCGCGGGTACATGCGGCGCTTTCGAAGCTGCCCGACGGTTATCGCGACACGATCAGTCTTTACTACCTTGACGGACACGATTGTGCCGGCGTCGCGCGGTGCCTGGGCATCAGCAACGCGGCGGTCAGACGCCGATTGACCAGGGCCCGCCTGATGCTGCACGAACTGCTTGTGGAGGATAAATCATGACCGCTTCCAATGACTGCCGGAATCGACAGGAGACAATTGCTGCTCTGGTACTTGGAGAGTTGGAGAGTTCAGCGGCAGAGGAGATTAGAAAGCACATCTATACCTGTGAGAAATGCCGTCTTCTTTATCAGGCTCTGACAGAGGAAGAAGAGACAATTCGATCGGCATTCAAGGCTGTTGAAGACAAAAGTAGAGCGGTCGCAGACAACCTTGTCGCGCAGTTTGACAAAGACTCGCTCAAGTCTTCTTTTGGCACTGCGATTCTGCATCGGCTCCGGCTTGTTTCGAGCACACCGAGGAGACTGGCGGAACTGGCCGCGGCGGCACTGATCATTATAGGTGTCTTCGTTGGAATATACCATTGGGCCGGCTCGAACGTAGCCTGGGCCGACGTCGTCGAACAGTTTCGCGCCATGCCTTTCTTCAGTGCATCGATATATTCCAGGGATGATGTCACCGCCGAGCCACAGCAGATCGAGTTATGGATGAACCGCCAGGGAAAAACCCGCATGCGTCTCGGAACACAGGTTATTTTCGGCAGACATGGCCAGATCATCGAGAGCTTTGATATAAAGACGCGTGCCAAAGTGGAGCCGGACGAGCGTGCGGCCATGTTTCTCAGGAGGATAGGCGAAGCAGACGAGTTCTCGCTCGATTCGATAGTCCGGGTCATGTTCGCAGGTCAGAAGCAGGATGTGACGCCACTGGTCAATCCGGACGCGGTGATCTCAGAGGACATGGTCGTTTTCGACGTGAATTTGCCCCGAACTGCCGAATGGGTACGCATCTGGGCGTTGCGGGAAAGCCGTCTTCCGGTACGAATCAAGGTCTGGAATCCCCGTGACGGCGCTTCGACCGATGCTGTCTTTGAGTATTCCAGGGAGCAGGCCGATGATTTTTTCGATCCCAATGCCTTCGAGGATGTTCTGAGAACTGGAGGCTCCAGCAGCCGTGTGAACCTAGCGTACGCCTTCCTCAAAGACCCGGGCGGCAAGAAGATCACGCCGGAGGAAATTTTCGCTAAGTCCGGTTATCACATGCCGCAAGTCAAACGTCTCGGCGTGACTCCGGAAGGAGCCGTTTGGGTGACAGCCGGCAAGGGCCGCAACCGAACACCCAACGGCAATGTCTTCCACGGTTTCTCGCGAATAGAGGACGACCTCGGACGAACCTATTTCGGTGTCGGGGGCGGGCACCGTCTCGAAGGTGACGTGTCATTCGATGTCTTCGTTCCCATTGACTATCCCTTCGACGGAAGAAAGCCGACGAAGATCACGCTGTTCTGTGAAGTCGAGGACTACAATCCCAGCACGGAGCCAGAACTGATCGGCACCATTGACCTGACCGAATGGGAGCGGAACGCTCCCTGCCCCGACCTCTTTGGCCCCAACTATGCGGACACGTTGAGGTTGAAGATATCGCTGGCCTACAAGCTCTTCGCCTCGGAACACGCCGAGAGATTGGATCGTTTGGCCCGAACAATTCCCGAGTGGACTGAGCAGCCTGACAGCAAAAGCTTGCTGTTCTTCCGGATACGTCTGGCCCAAAAACACGGTAATGACGAAGAGGTCATCCGGATCGGTGAAGCCCTTGCCCCGCTGATCTTCGAGAAGCCGCAGAGGGAGTCACGATATGGCTTGAGAGAGTACCTGGTCGCTCTGGCCCGGACCGGTCGAATCGATGAAGCGGCCAAACTCTTTAGAAAGATCGACGCCATCGACGAGATGTTGCCTGAAAAATCCGATGAGAGGTACTATTGCCGCTTTATAGAGAACACAGCCGATGAACTGATGAGGGAAGCGGAGCTCACACTCGAGCAGATCAATAAGATCCTTGGCTTCGATATCTCCAAGCGAAAGGAATACGAGCACATCTTGGAAAGGGCAAAACGTGCAGCGGCCGAGCGAAAAGTCCGACAGGCCGCCGAGCAGCGAAGGAAGGAGATAGCCGACTATTACGAGACACATCCACTACCCGATCGTATGGAGCTTCTTAAGAGGGCCAGCGATGAAAAAATATATCTGATGGGTGTGCCGAACACGGTGCCGGGCCACGAGGACTTCAATATTCTCCCGATCAATTACAAGATCAGCGGCCTGGTTTCATCCCTGCGATACTACGGCGAAATCCAGCCGTATTCGCTTGTCCCGTTGCGCATCGAAGCTGAGGCGGCCGAAGAAGAACTCTTTGCGGATCTGATCTACAAGGACGGCTTCGGACCCAGGGAGAGGGCCGAGTTTGTACTCAACTGGTTCGGTATGGAACTGATTGTCGAACCGGGAGAATCGAGGAAGGTGATGGTCGCCAGACACGATGGCCGGCTGCTCAAGAGTTACAAGCAAGTCAAGGCGCCTCTGCCTTACAACGCTGAGAAAGAGTCGAGGGTGGGGATGAAGAAGGCAATGACGGTCGGTGGATTCACCATGAGACAATTGCTGCTCGGACTGGCCATGGAACAAAACAGAGACATCGAACAGGACGCCGAGAAAATGCTCATTGTTGACGAAACTGGAATCGAAGGTCCCGTCAGCATAGAACAAGCATTCTGGCCTGGCGATGACGGGCTCAGGTTTGCAGAGAAATGGTTCGAGGAGAACTTGGGTGTCACCTTTACCGAAGAGACCCGAACCATGCAGACCTACATCATAAGGAAACGCCAACAGTGATGGGGGCGAACGACATGAAAAGCAGACTAAGCAGCTTTGAAAAACGGAAGTTCGGCTTTACGCTCATCGAACTGCTCGTAGTGATCGCAATCCTTGCCGTCTTGATCGCCATCCTGTTGCCCTGCCTGCACGCGGTTAAAGAGCAGGCGCGCCGGGCTGTTTGTCAGAATAATCTGCATCAGGCAGGCGCAGCTATGTTTATGTATGCCGGTGACTTTGATGATGCCTTGCCCATCGGCAGTATTATTGATCGAACGGCCCCCGGATATGCGACCTCCTGGGACCAGGCCGATCAGATGGCCCTGGTCAATGCCGAAACCATGAGGCACCTGGGAGCCGGTTACGGCCTGACCGATGAGCACGCGACCTGTGAGACGGCGCGCAAATACTTTGAGGCCAAGGAGGACTGGTTGGAACCTCGCCAGTCCTCACCTCGCTACACGCAGGTATTTCAGATTGGATGGATCTATTGGGGTGCACGCGGCAGCTGGAGGGATCCGTATACGGGCAAGGAGTATGTCACCGCGTGGAAGCTCTCGGATCGACCCACGTCCAAGACCCTGGCCACCTGTTTCTGTTACAACCGATATGATGCGGTGGGACCGGCTGGCCCGTGGCCGACATGGTATGCCTCACATGCACAGGGCCGGTTCCTCTGGAATCAGGGCGTTGCTTTCGAGCCGAAACCGGATGGTCTGGTGGTCGGTTATCTGGATGGAGCTTGTCGTTTCGTTAGATGGAACAAACTTGCCGGCGCCAACCACGAAGGCCATTATATCGTCTATTACGACAATAGCATGTGAACGAGTGGCTCGATCACACCAATAAGCAACCTGCGCGGGTCTTGCTGGCCGCCCTCTTCTTGCCCGGACCTTTCTTTGCGCCATTGAGCCCGGAAGGCGAAAATGGCGGAAAATCTCAATTACCCTTATACTAAAGTTGCCTTCTCAGTTGTTATGTAAGTGGCAATCGATTGTTCTAAGCTTAGAGATGTGGTCCTTTGATGCTGGAAGACAGGTTACTTGTATGGAAGTTCAATCGCGGCGACCTCGGCGCCCTGCGCGACGTCTACGAAAAGTACAAGGATGACCTGGTAACATTGGCGGCCGCTCTTTTGACTGATGTGAGTTCCGCCGAGGACGTTGTACACGATGTCTTCGTGTCCTTTATCAAGTGCTCGCGGACATTCAAATTAACTGGAAGCCTGAAGGGCTACTTGGTGGCCTGCGTTGCCAATCGGGCGCGCACCAAGAACAGGTCGCTCCAAGTACGGAATCGTGTCCTGCCGGACAGGACAGACACGGCCGATCCTGATTCCGGCAATCCGGAGTTTGCCGCCGTGTTCGGGGAAGAACTGCGTCAGTTGAGCGTGGCCCTCGAGCGGCTTCCGTATGAGCAGCGAGAAGTCCTGATCCTGCGTTCGCGCGGCGGGATGAAGTTTAAGGCGATTGCCAAACAACAGGACGTCTCGATCAGCACTGTGCAGGGCCGTTATCGGTATGCGTTGAACAAACTGCGATCAATGTTGAATGGTGAGGCACGAGAATGAGACCGGCAGATAACGTCAATGACTCGATCAAGAAACTGCAACTGAAGGCCAGTGCCGATCTGGACAAAAGGGTCCACGGCGGTATTTCGATTGCGCTGGCCAAATCTCAAGGGACAGAACCGGCTGTTACCGGGCCGACTATACTGAGATTCATTGCAGAAGGCAGTGTGGCGAAACTTGCCGTCGCGGCAGCTATTCTTATCGCCTTTGGCATCGGCTTCTCTACCGGTCGATGGTCAAAACCAGATCATCTGGCGCCCCACTCACTCGACGTTGCCACCTATAACTCGATAGCCCTTGAGTATCCGACCGCCCCGAAGGCCGAAGGTAGCTTCTGGCGACAAAAAGCCCTCGCCGCGACACAGCGCAGAACCTATGTCGACGTCCGGTTCACCAAAACAGAACTGCTTGGCACGTACAAGCAACATCTAAAGGAGAAAACACTATGAGTAATCAGAAGATAACATGGTGCCTTATCGCCTTCTACACCGCCGTATCTTTCTTTGCCGGCTGCTACCCTAAAGACTCACTCCAATGGTCCGCAGACGGCTCCACCGGCATCTACAGCAAAGACGGCGCTCTCTTTATCGTCGATGGCAATACCGGCTCTCTCACACAAGTCGCTCCAAAAGAGACTACCACCCTCTGGCCCGCCATATCACCTGACGGCTCCCAATTCGCCTACGGCTGGATAGTCAAAGTAGATGACTTCAACTATGCCTTCAACCTTCTTCCTCCCGGGCAGGTCAAAGTAATCAAAGCACACGCTGAAATCCTCAAACAGAAAATCCTCGTCGAAGGACTCAAGGGCAGTGACTTTCCCTTCTTCGGGAAACCTGTTACCACAGACAACGGCCAGAAAGATTCGTTCAATGACCAGCACGTCGCCTGGGTCCGGAGATATCTCGTCGAAAACCTAGACACTCGACTCGCACCTAAAATCGGTATCGAACTCATCAACAAAACCAAGTCCAAAGACCTGACTTACTGTCAGCTTGTTTGCGCTCCAACCGCCAACCCGAACGACCGCAAGATTCTCGCAACAAGCTCGCAGCAGCTCTGGCGCGTCCGTTTCTCACCGGACTGCCGGCTTATCGCCTATGGCGCCGACCGCATCAACGGCAGCGCGTGGGACGTCGGATACGACCTGCACATTGTTGCACCAACCGAAAACATCCCTCCAACGCTCGTCGCGCCGGCCACAGCTATTGGCTATGCCTTCACACCGGATTCCCGTGCAATCGCATATCTCAAGCCCGAAGCTGAGTCCTTCGACACACAGAAACCTGCCCTCGGCTCACTCGTCGAGCGGACCGTAGTCGACCGCAACGGCCAGCTCCTTGCCTCGCCTGCCAAATCCGATGGCAGCGACTCGGCCGCAATATACGTCTGCACAGGTGCCGTTGCGGAACTGGCCGGGGTCTTATATCACCCCTGGATGCACGTCTCTTATGCCGGCGACAAACGCATATTCTTCACCTCCGCAAGGATATCCTTGCCCTCCAGTAGGATCGACACAGGAAAGGAGACCATCTTCTGCTGCGACACCCTGACCGGCGCCATCAGTGAAATCCTCCCCCAAATCGCCATCGACTTCACGCAAGGTAATTGCCATCTCTTTGCACTGTCGTACGATTCCCAGAAGATTCTCCTGCCCGGCAACAAAAACACGCTCGGCATATACACGCTCGGCCGAGACCTTGACTCCTCAAAAATCCTCATCGACGAAAATGAATCCTTCGGAGATGACTCCTCGCCCAAGCTCGTCTCACAGTGGAAGGGTCGCGACCAGATTTCCTGCCTTGTAGCTGAAAACTCCCACTATCTCTGTCCCGACCCGAACACCCCGCACAGACGAAAGGAAATTGTCATCC
>Ga0209536_100011762_pt1 | contig 12788 bp, 9 predicted proteins | sample DeeMarSeWOR28_12_FD_187461 | JGI IMG/M metagenome (GOLD analysis project Ga0209536, IMG submission 187461) | Marine sediment microbial communities from White Oak River estuary, North Carolina - WOR-2-8_12 (SPAdes) (version 2) | ecosystem: Environmental > Aquatic > Marine > Intertidal zone >...
TCTATCGCTGTTAAAAGTCAAAGATGTCAATGCCTGGTAGGCATTGTTGAGTGAATAGTAACGGCTATTCTCACGATTAGCCAAGGCTACATATTGCCATTTTTCGCTTGCCTTTGGTATCTTAAAGATGGTACGCTCATTAACCTGAGGGTCTTCCTGATCCACAATTTTTGAGACGACCAGACGGGCGATCAAGGATGGCGGAAGCCGATAAGGTCCGAAACGGGGCGAACAAATAACCCACAAGACATCACCCGGCCGGGCCAATTTATATAGACGAATCTGATCGCTTCCATAAGCATATGGCGCATCTTCATTAATATTCCGGCCGGGTTCGCGCTCCTTTTTCCATTCGATAAGTGTTTCCCAGGTTAGGTAGACTAGTAGGTTACGCTTTGCCATGGCTCCGTATCCTATGTCGAGGTTGAATTAAGTCGCCCCCGGTTCTCGTTACATTGAAGCCGCCTCGAATGCTTCCCGCACATCTTCTTTCAACAGATACCAAATGATAATCGCACCGATGATAGTGCCAATCGGGAAGAAAAGTAGCGAGATGATGGCCAGGGCAAAGGCCAACCATCGCGCCCAGCTTGCCATGCGCAGCAAACCCCATCCGGCCACTATCGCCATAACAGCTAGAACAAGTGTCGTCAATAAGCCAAATGATAAACCTATTAACGGAAAGTATAGGCTCGAACCACTATTGGTCTGGATAATCGCTGCCATAGGAAATGCAACGATAGCACAGGCACCAATAAGGTCGAAGATTGCCACAAGGAAATAGTACACAGCAATGGCAGTGACACCATCAGGACGAGCAGGCTGCTTTGCGTCTACAGTCATATTATCCCTCCACCTTTATTAATTTATCTGACGCCATTTAACGGCGCACAAGCATATCCTCCAAGATTCATTGTATCATGAAAAAGATGGCCCAGTCTATGGTGGTTACACCTCAATCGATAAATAGCTCCAAAACTTTATCGGGCCATTTTTGTGTTATGATTTAGACATATCTGATCGTGAAAGCGATGTTGGGCATTGGGTAGCTAGACAGACATAAGGAGTATGGAAAATGACTACACTTGAGCGGAGCATCGTGATAAAAGGGACGGCCGAAGAAATTGACGCTATTACATCGGACGGCAATCGCCTGCCGGAATGGTATGCCGGCATCACCAATGCTACTTCGGATGACGTATTCCCGGAGCCAGGCGGCAAAGTCGAGATGAAATACAAATCGGCCGGGATCACCTTTGACATGTCTCAGACGTCACTGGAAAATGAGCCTGCTAAGGGTGGCAAGTACAAGATGGAAGGCATGATCACTGGCGTATATGAGTCGATACTCGAGCCGGTAGATGAAGGCACCCGTTTTACGCTGAAGTTTGATTATGAAATGCCCGGTGGTGGTGTTGGCAAGCTGGTGGACAAACTCGTTGTCGAACGAATGAATGCCAAGAATCTAGAGGAGAGTTTGGAAAATTTAAAGACCTTAGTGGAAGGTAAATAGACGGCGTAAAGGTGTGATTCCGGAGATCTTTAAGATCTCTGAAATCTTATCTAGCCGGTAGCGGGGGAGAGTTGCTTGTTGTGTCTTGGCTCTCGGTGGCTGGCTATGTGTGATGGCCTCGAAATTCGGCCGCCTCGGTCATCGTCAGCCATTCCTCAGCCATAACCAGATGCTACATTAGCCCTGCACGAATGACAGCTCCGACCATGATGCAAGTTCTCCCATTGCCCATGGACTGCTTTGGCAGGGCAAATCTACAAGGTGTGACATTTGACACTTCAAAACGTTGCCTCGAATTGGTATCCTATTCTGTAGGTTATTAAAAGAGCAACGTGCCAAACGGAAAGGCTAATTGAAGGAGGAACTCGGATGAATATAGAGATAGTCTATGATAGCAGTACTGGCACCACCGCCAGGGCGGCCGAGGCAATGGGCAAAACAATGGAAGAACATGGTCACCAGTGTCGAGTCCAATATATAGGACAGGCCAACCCGGCCGAAGTGTCCGAAGCCGATCTCATCTGCGTCGGGACCTGGGTCAAGGGTCTATTCATCATTATGCAACACCCCACAGAACGGTCGATGGAGTTCATTGAACGGCTGGGAAATCTAGCAGGTAAGAAGACAGTGGTATTTTGCACCTATAAGTTGGCCGCAGGGTCAACGTTACCCCGAATGGCGAAAGCTCTAGAGGAAAAAGGTGCGGAAGTGGTAGGACAGTTCAAGTATCGCGGCCCCGAACCGAACAGTAAGTTCGTTTCGTTTGCCTCATCCTTGACTTGATTGGTACATAATCCACTTTACACGAAAAGTTACATATCGTTCCAAGTTGGAGTTTAACCAGGCGAATCCAAGCCCAGGCTAACTCTTAATTTCATGAACTTCCCCTGTTTCGCCATATTTAATGGTGGCATAACGCCGTGAAGTTCGGAGGTCAGGTGATGAGAAAGAAACTGCCTCTGGTTATTGGATTGTTTGTATCGGTACTCATTAGCTGCGATTTGCTGGCTACGTCGCCCACTCCTTCACCAACGCATACCTCAACCGTATCCCTTACTGAAACCTCTGCGCTAGAACGAGAAGACGCTCCAGCATTGATTGCCCTTGATTATCCCAAAGTTGATGGTTCTACCTCAGCCCTTCCTTTGCAAGTAATTCTGGCCTGTAGAATCTTCGACGTTCCTTGCTCCTGGCAAGAAGGCTGGCCCCTGGATGCGACCCGACGGCTGGCTCCAGACCTGAGCTTTGAAGAATCACCTCAGATATTGGAACAGATAAATAGCATCTGGCATAGCGGCACCCATGGAGCGTACGTAAACCTTATCCAGGGCAACACCGATTTCATCCTGGTGGCCCGACCCCCCTCCGAGGATGAGCAGAGAGCAGCTCAAGCAAGGGGCGTTGTGCTGGATGTGCAAGCCGTCGCCCTGGACGCCTTTGTATTTCTGGTGAACGCTGAAAACCCGGTGGATGATCTATCGCTGGTGACCATACGCGACATCTATACGGGGACGATTACACATTGGTCAGAGTTAGAGGAGGATGGACGGAGGAGAGCCGGGGAAGAAATTCATACCTACCAAAGGAATCGAAACTCAGGCAGCCAGGAGTTAATGGAGAAACTCGTCATGCGGGGCGCCGCTATGATAGATTCGCCTGATATGATATTGGAGTCGATGATGGGGCCGATAAACGCCATCGGCCAAGATCCTTTGGGAATAGGTTACTCTGTTTACTACTATGCTGTATTCATTTTTCCCAACGAGGATGTGAAGCTGTTAGGTGTCGATGGCGTTATCCCAACATCAGACAGCATCGCGAACGGTAGCTACCCATTGACGACTGAGGTCTATTCCGTGATACGACAAGAGATGGCCCCAGATCACACTGCAGTGTTACTTCGAAACTGGCTTCTCATTGAAGAAGGCCAGGCGATAATCAAGGAAAGTGGGTACGTTCCAATACAACGGTGACGACCATAGCTTCATAGTCTGAGACCGGCTGTCTTATCCTTATGGCAAATAGCTACTAATCATACTCAATAATTACGTCATGGAGGGTGATGATGTCTGCTCCGGATGATTACTTAGAAAAAGTGTACGCTGGCTTGTTGGGCAAGGCCATTGGTATATACCTTGGTCATCCTTTCGAGCTATGGGGCTACGAACGCATTGTCAGCGAATTGGGGGAGATCAACTACTATGTCAATGAACATTTCAACTCGCCGGTCGTCACGACCGATGACGATCTAGCTGGCACACTCATTTTCCTGCGGGCGATTCCGGATTATGGGTTCAGCAAAGATGTGACAGCCGAGCAGATCGGTAAGACTTGGCTTAACTACCTCGTGGAAGGGAAAACCGTTCTTTGGTGGGGAGGCCGGGGCATGTCCACCGAGCATACGGCTTATCTCAACCTAAAAGCGGGTATTCCGGCGCCAGCCAGCGGCTCGATTGAGACGAATGGCCATCTCGTGGCGGAGCAAATTGGGGCCCAGATTTTCATTGACGGGTGGGCAATGGTTGCCCCAGGCGACCCGGAGCTAGCCGCCGATCTGGCCCATCGTGCGGCCAGCGTCAGCCATGATGGCGAGGCCATTTACGGCGCCCAGATCGTCGCCGTGATGGAGGCGATGGCCTTCATTGAGCCGGAAATCAATAAATGCCTTGACACGGCGCTCTCCTTCATACCAGCCGATTCGACCATTGCCAGCGTGATTCGCGACGTGCGCGAGTGGCATGCCGGGGAACCGGATTGGCATCGCTGCCGAGAGTGGCTTAACGAGTATTACGGCTACGATCGCTTCCGTGGGGCATGTCATATTGTGCCTAACCACGGGGCAATCATCATGAGCTTGCTTTATGGGGAAGACAACTTCCAAAAGTCGTTGATGATCGCTGCCACATCCGGCCTGGACACCGACTGTAACGCCGGCAACGTGGGTTGTTTCATGGGCATCAAGAATGGGCTGGCCGGCATCGAGGCGGATGCTGACTGGCGTGGACCGATGAGCGATCGCATCTATCTACCCAGCGCCGATTGCGGCCGAACCATCACGGATGCAGTCATCGAGAGCTATCACATCGCCAACATGTATCGGCGCATGAACGGGATGGAGGCGCTCAGGCCCAAGAACGGCGCCCGCTTCCACTTTGAGATGCCGGGATCGGTGCAGGGGTTCCGCGTGGAAGCCAGCGATACGCCTCTAATCTTGGAGAACGTAAAAGGGTACAGCCGCCAAGGCCAGTATGCTTTAGCCTTGCATTGCAGTGGCCTGAGAGCAAATAGCTTCGCCCGGGCAGCCACGCCCACCTTCATTCCCGAGGAGTTCCTGGTCGTCAGTCAGGATACCAGCGACCCTTTGAAAGCAGCGCCGACACTCTACCCAGGTCAGACGGTGCAAGCCTGGGTTTCCGCCGCGGCTGACAACAGGACGCCTGTCATCTGTCAACTTGATGTGCGTATCTACGGACCGGATGACAAGCTGGAGATCATCCGCGGCAATTTGGTCGTGCTACAGCCGGGTCAGGCGGCCGAAATCAACTGGGAAGTGCCGGATACACGTGGTCATCCCATCGCCGAGGTTGGGATCGGGGTCAGCAGCCGGGAGACGACATCAGCCACGCTTTACCTTGATTCCCTGACGTGGGCAGGCGAGCCACGGGCGACCTTCGCCGATCCAGAAGATGGTTCCACCCTGTGGCAGCGAGCCTGGGTCATGGGGGTGGACAGCTTTATGCCGGTCACGAGCACCGATCCGGATGTCGGCGATTCGGCCTACTATCTGTCACAGAATGAAGGACGTGGGTTATTGCTACAGGGGTCGTGTCAGTGGCAGGACTATCGGGTCGCCTCCAGGATGGCGGCGACAACGGCGAGAGCCTTTGGGCTGGCTGCGCGTGTCCAGGGCATGCATCGCTATTACGCCTTGCTCTTGGAGAAACCAAACAAGGTGGCGTTTATTCGCGTTTATGATGCTGAGGTGACCCGGCTGGCCGAAGCTGCCTTTGAGTGGGATGTGGATATCAAGTATGACTTCGAGCTCCAGGTTCGGGGTCAACAGCTTCGGGCCTCTTTGGATGGTGTCCAGCTGTTCGAAGTCCACGACGCCCGTCTTGATGGCGGGGCAGTAGCGTACGTGGTGGACGAAGCATGCATCCTGAGTTCTTCGGTGACCGTTGGCCCGGCTTCTTGAGCGCAATTTTTATCTCAGACCTACAGTGTTTTGGTCAGCATCAAGAAACATTTTATTGTGCGGGACTAGACGTTTTCCGCGATGGTTCATCCCTGACCAGGGGCGGGGAAGGGGTCATCTGATGTTTACAGGTTTTTAAGGAATGCCTGGCTCCCAGCCAGATGGAGGGCTGACTGACAAGCTAATCTCGTGTGTCTCGGGGACGATAGCCCTAATTCCGGGACGGGCGTCCAATTTTCATAACGGCGTACTCATAATCTTTACCCCAAATGATATCGTCCATCAACACCCACCCTTTGGACAGGTACTTGTCGGTCAACTGGTGGAGTATCCTATCTTTGTTCGCTGCTTCGCTGGGTTCAATAAATAAGTCGATCACAGACCACTTTGGCTTCAGGGTCACAATGTCATATTGTTGCTGATCCATGATTCAGATCTCCTTCCCCGTTCAACCCCTACTAGAGGATCAAAACTGCCACACCTATGAAGTTAAGAATATTTTAAGAATATTTTATAGTACTGTACTCCTACTTGTCAAGAGGTATTAGTCGAGAGGCGGTACTCGTGAGAAGAACATCCGTCTTGACCTTTGGCTTTTCAGGAATAAGACTACCGTATCGAGTTTTCGTTCAGTACGCTTCCTAGGGCGCAAGGAGCGTAGATTTCACAATCGGTGGTTGAAACTAATTGTGCCGGGACAAACTGCAATCCCATTTCGTCCCGGAAACGGCCGATGATTTCTGCATCCACCTCGCTAAATAGCACTTCAGCCCCGGCCGCAACCAAGATGGTCGATAAGCCTCCTGCCAGCACTGCCCACACCCTGGACCAGCACCCGGCATCCTTCCAGGGACGTTTGGCCACTAAGATGGGCGTAGGCGACCTGGATGGTGGTAAATACCCCCAACACCGTGTATGGTCCTGGCGAACCGGCTCCGCCGGATTGGAGCTGTCTGTGTGGATGGTGTACTCTCGCCAATGCTTGCCTTGGAATTCAGTCCGCAACTGGAATATCTTACAAAGTTGAATCTAATGATTAGTCCAGGATTTGAAGACGTTACTGCCAATACCCCCACAAGAGTTAAGCCAAGAACCTTGTTTATGCTGGTACGCCTTCAAATCAGGCCACTATGCTATTGGTTCATGAGAGTTTGGACACTGTTGGAGTTATTGAGCCCTTAACCACATCCGCCGCTGGTTGCTGCCCGTTTAATCTCCAGCTTCACCTTCGGTGTGTACTCTAACTCCTGGGCGTGAGGGTCCGGTTCGGCCGCTGCGTACCTGTCTCCAATGGCGGAATCGAAGATGTAACATAACTGGTCATCGCCAGCGCCAGCGTTGAAGTTCTTGGTCAGATCATCATCGCCATACGTGGCGATCCAATTATTGACGCCCCCTTCCAATATGTAGACATTGGGTACACTCTCGGCCACCAGGGTCTTCCAGCCCTCCGTCGCCGCCGCCTCGTCGTTGCTCATGAGCACAAAGACGGCATTTTCAGGCTCGAAGTGTAGATCGTCGATCATCTCCGGCAACGTCTCCAGAGAGACATGCCGGGCATCGAGTATGTGGAACAGATTGAAATCGACCTCGTCGCGCACGTCGAGCATCACCACCTTGAGCGAGTTATCATGGATGATGTCCAGAAGCTCGCCGGGATGGATTTGCACGGTGCGTTCGTCTAATAAGGCTTGCTTTTCCTCGGCGATGCTATTCCAGCGGTCTTCTGTAGTCGGCTGGCCGATCACCACCAGGGCGATGGCACCCAGAAACACAGCGCTGGCGGCTGCGTAACGCCATTTAGGCGCTTTGGTGGGGTCTTGATCCCCAAATTTGCGTTCCAATTGTTCCGCGCCCCAGAACATGAACAGTGCCATGAGCACCAATCCCAGCACGACCACACCAGTCGGTAAGCCAAATAGATCCGGTATGGTCAGCCGCCCCAGGTAGGACGAGTTCCAGAAGAGGCTAAAGTTGCTCACCGTTTCGCCGAATAAGAAGATACCGAAGATAACGCCCAGGGCGAAGAAGATGGCATCCAGCTTCAAGGTTGCCGCCCCCACCAAGGAGGTACCAGGGCAAAAGCCGCCGATGATGAAACCGGCGCCCATGATCAGACCGCCAACGATGCCTGGCCAAAGATAGGTTGGGTTGACCCACAGCAAATTGTAGTCCAGCAGGCCGATGGCCGAGGCGCCAAAAATTAAAACCATGGCCACGATGATGGCCCCAAACATCACTTTCAGGACGGTCATATCCTTGAAATAAAATTGGGCCGCCAACTTCTTTGAATTGCCGAAACCGGCCATCTCCAAGACGAAACCGAAGGAGAAACCGATCAACCCGAAAACCACATAGGCGCCCCAATGGCCTAAGAGCGTTGATAAGGGTAGGGGAAATGGTGCCATGATTCAACTCCTTAGTTCCAGAATTTCCTGAGGGCATAAGCCAGGGCATAAGCTCCGGCGAAAACGGCGAACATGAAGGCCCAGCTGCCGGCCGATAAAACGGCGCCTCCGGAAAGAGCCTGGCCCGAAGTACAGCCGCGGGCATAACGGGCGCCGAAGCCCATGAGCGCACCGCCGATGAAGGCCATCACCCAGCGAAGCTTGACCGGCACCCGAGGACCGCGGTTGGTTTCCACCTTCACGCGATTGTGGATCCAACCCGAGGTAAAGCCGCCGATGATGGTGCCCAGCGTCAGGAAGACGATCCAGCTATCCAGAGGATTCTTGCTGCCGCCGGCCATGGCTAATAAGTAGGGCGTGCGGTCGATGTGACCGGGCACGATCAGGTCCTCAAAAAAGACCAGGATGCGATTGAGGCCGCCTGAGGCGCCCAGACCGCTGCCAGTCAAGAAGAAGGCTGTGAACAAGACGATGCCCAACAGGATGGCCGCCAAATAGGGGTTGATATAGGCTTTGGCCACTTTCTCGACCTTGGTTTTTCCCTCGGCCGCTGGGGCTTCTGTTTCTGAAGGGGTGTAGGTGGTCATGATGGATCATTTTCCTCCAATATGCTATTTAATCTCCGGCTGTGGACGGCGCCTCATGGCCATGAACTTCGACTTCATCCCAGCCCATGATCATGCCCTTGATGCTGGCCAGCGGTTCGTGCCCGGTAGTAGTCAAGTAGACGTGCAAGATGATGAACGATGCGAACAGCCAGGAAACCAGAGTGTGCAGCGGGGCCAGGAAGGGCAGGCCGCCCATACTGGCCACGATGTCGGGCCAGCGCTGCGCGCCCCACATAAAGAGACCGGTTAAGATCTGCAAGGGCAGCAGGATATTCAAGATGGCGAAGTAAGTCACCTGCTGCAAAGGATTCATTTTTCTCTGAGGCGTTTTCTCGAAGGGATGTTCAGCGCCACGGAAGATGCCATGCAGATAAAATTTTGCTTGGGCGAAAGCCTGGTCGAAGAAGCCACGCGGCCGGGGTAAGAACTGCTGAATCTCGCCGCTGGCAAAGTGGTAGAAGGCGGCCAGGGCGGCATTTAGCACCAGGATCAAGGCCATGATATTGTGTACCTGCACTACGTAGCTGAAACTGAATACACCGAATTTGTCCGGTTTATGAATGATTAGGCCGGTGAAAAGTAGAACAAAGATGACCAGCGTCTGCAGCCAGTGCCACAGGCGTTCGTAGACGCTGTACATATAGACTCCTTGCAGCTCAGGCTCGTGGGCAGTCAGGTTGCGACGAGACATGAAGAGACGCAGCCCCCCATGGGTAACCACCCCCAGTATAGTGGCGATGAATATAAAACTACCCAGCCAGTCGACCAAATTCACACTGTCATGACCGAGTACGTACAAATTTGCTTCGCCGGTTTCTAATTGGTAATAGAGGTCGCCGGCCTCGTCAGCGAAGATAGAGCCCTCGGCCGCCACCGAGTCATCGCCTACGAATGTTGGCAACCTTTGGCCAGGGATCCTGTCCGACAGTTTGACCGGTTGGGTGACGAGCGAGTCGCTGCCATGGCAGGTGCGGCAATCCTTGGTGACCCAATCACCGTGGGTCACATTGTGGTTGATGCTGTAGGTCTGGATCTCGCTGGCGATGCGTGGGTTGTCCAGGCCAGCGGCCGCCAATCGGGAGGCGATGAGTGTCTCTTTCTCCCCGCTGTCGATGACCAGTTCTGAACTGTCCAATTGGCCGTCGTCATTTTTATCGAAGAGAGACAGGATTTCAGGATGGTACTCGTCGCCATCCAGCCAAGCGGCCTCCAGATCTCGTTGGGGCACCGGCCGTTCCGGATCACCATAGATCCAGAACCAGGAGGTGAGCAAATTATAAGGCGCCAAGGATGTGGAACCGTCACTGTTTTCGCGAGGCAGCAAGGCCGGCTTATAGGGGGTGATGAGCACGCTGCTGAATGTTTCCCCTTCTTCCTCGATCCCCCGGCATCCAGCCACGGCCGAGCCATCGGGCTTGAGGACCGTCCAATCGATGTATTGACGCGAAGGCGCGTATAATTCGGGGATGTGGCAGCTTTCGCAGCTGACCGCATCTATATGCCGCTCCTTATACGGCAGCCAGTCGTGGGTCTCCTCGATGTTGTGACATGATTCACAGCGGCGGGCGGTGTTATCGAGTTCGGGGGCTAGGCTGCCCTGAGCGCTCTGCCCCTTGGCGAATTGGTGTAGCGGCCGGTAGAGGTATTCGCCATGATCGATGCGCCGCGGATCGAAGGTCAAATGGTCGGGCTGGCTCTCATCTGATTCCTGGAAGTAGACCGGATTGTTTAGGGAATGATGGCAGTCGGTGCAGTCGATCACTCGCTCGGCGTGAACATCCCAGGAACGGCCTAAATCCTCTTTGGCCGAAATGTTCATGCCCGAGTCAGAAATGCGCTGGGGCGAGACGATCTGGCCCGTGGTGATGGTGCTCCATTGCTCCGGCGTACAACCGCTGAGGGCCAGGGGCGTTTCTGATTCCACATGGACCAGGCCGTGGCATTGGGCGCAATTACTGCTGGTTGGCCCCTGGATCGTGATGGCGTTCTCCAATAAGCTCCCCTCATCATCAAAGGCAGTCTCGTTCCATGTCCATTGGTCGCCTACTTGATCGACGATGCCCGTGCCCAACAAGGTGGCCGTGTTAGCCCAACGGAATTGGCCATCGTGCAAGGCCACTATCCGACCGTCGTTGTTCGGTTCCTGCGTGTGGCACAGGAAGCAGTTCATCTCCACCGTGCCCGACTCTTCCCAGTCCCAGGGAATCAACTCGCCGGTGCCGGGATCGACGATGTGCGTTTCGGGATCGCCCTTGTAGACGGGTAAATCGGTCAACGGTTGGCCGTTTTGGCCGATTTCGGCCGGGCCGCCCCCGGCATGCCGCACGCCAAAGGTGCTAACCCATTCGGCGGTGGTCATGTCGATGCGCTCATCCCCTTCCGGCGATAAAAAGCGGTAGGTCAAAGGATTCCAGCGGCCGAATAGCCCCGGGCTGGTGTCCCAAGGCCGGCCGCTACTCGTTTGGCCAGGTGGCATCATTTCGCTAAGCCCCACGTCAGTGTGGAAGCTGTGTTCGGAAATAAAAGCTGTGTCGTGACAGGCGCCGCAGGTTTCCATGGTCGACACGGGTTGGCCTGATTCCAGCACATTCTGCCCATCGGCATCAAGAAAAGGGAAGGTAGGGTGGAGTGGTGAACTTTGAGCGGCCACCGTGCCAAGTGCCCCGACCGACAGCAAGGCCAATATCAAACCGGCCGCCAGGAATCGCTGGAGGCGAGATAATTTTCTTAAACGAAACATCGATGAGTAGCGCATAGTTAGTTGTTCGCTTCTTTATTTGTTCAAACCTATGGTCTGGCTTCGGCCGCCCCAACGGATCGGATCGCCGTAGTAGCCCAGAGCTTCCCAATCCATCCGGCCATCCTCGCTGTGGCAGTCATGGCATTGCAACGCTTCTTCTTTGGACACCACCATGTGAGAGAGGACCCAATACATTTCCGTAGGCGCGAAGCCCACTTCGCCGCTGTACTCGATGCCGGCCGCCTCGGCCCCTAAACGAGCCGCCATATCCCAGTCGAACTCAGTCCAATAGCCCCCTTCGCCCACCGTCTTGGGCTGCAGTAGGTGGTTATAGTTGGGGTCATAGGGCTGGTTAGCCGTATGGACCTTGAAAGGCCAGATCTTGGCCTCGCGGTCGTGGATATCGCCGCGGGGTTGGTTGAGCACCGTCGACACCGTTGGGTCGATCTTGTCGCCCAGGATGTAACGATCAGCCTTGCCATTGAACCAGGCATAATCGGGCATGAAGTTCTGCTCGTAGACAAAGCTGCCCTTAATTTTCAGATATTCATGGGGATCTTCTGGCAGGTCTTGCCCGGCCGTGGACCAATCCCAATCCATCTTGGTCGCTTGCCGGACGGCGCCTTCAGGAACGTGGCAGGTCTGGCAGGCAATGGCATCCAGGTGGGCCGTGATGCGTTCGTCTTCGTGCAGCGATTCATCGTGGCAGCTGGTGCAGGCCAAGTCGCTGTGATCATCGGCACTCACCGAGATGAGATGGCCCTCGACTTCATGATTCTCTGTGAGATGGCAATCCACACATTGAAAATCATGGCGGCCCATGTGGACGTCGATGTTCTCCGTAGGGAAAAATAAGCTACCGTCCAGATCGCCATGTTTCACGGCATTACCTCCGCCACCGTTGAAGTGACAGCTGCCACAATTGGTACGGGTGGGCATACCCACGCTCTGGGCCACGACCGCCAGGTCCACACCCTCTGATGGTAAACCGGAGTTGCTCTTAGTGTAGGTGCCTGTCTGTTCGTGGCAGACCAGGCAATCCACATTTTCTTCATTGGAAAAATCAAAATCGGCATCTTCCCAACCGTAACCGGCGTGGCAGCGAGTGCAGCCGGTCCAGTTGCCTTGAATGCCGATGCAGAAGTTGTTGATGCTGTTCTTTTTACCGATGGTGATGGGTTGGTCCCGCCCTTCCAGCATGACCGGTTCGCTTTCCCAGGTCCAGTGGACGGTCTCCGTCACTTCATGGGCGGCGTCTTCATGGCATTCAAGACAAGCACGGGTGACATCGGGACCCGATTCGTAGGGTCCTGTCATCAGGTCT
>Ga0209536_100011763_pt1 | contig 12787 bp, 11 predicted proteins | sample DeeMarSeWOR28_12_FD_187461 | JGI IMG/M metagenome (GOLD analysis project Ga0209536, IMG submission 187461) | Marine sediment microbial communities from White Oak River estuary, North Carolina - WOR-2-8_12 (SPAdes) (version 2) | ecosystem: Environmental > Aquatic > Marine > Intertidal zone >...
GAGACCCCCTGACCTGTCTGGATGAACCCCATACCATCGTTCTCTCAGAATCGAAGGCAGCACAGTATTTTCCCGGTACAGATCCCATGGGAAAATCGCTGGCACTGAACAATGAATCCGATCTTTATCGGGTGACGGGGGTGGTGGAGGATGCACCGAGGAATTCACATTTCAAATATGACTTTATTGCCTCCTATTCCTCCGATGACCGCAGCCGGACAGACTTCTGGTTCAATAACTGGATGATGACCTATTTCCTGGTGCAGCCCGGCACCGATAAAACGGTGCTGGATGAGAAAATCAATGCATCACTCATCGAGAATATCCGCCCTCAGCTTGAACAGCTCATGGGAATTTCCCCGGAGGAGTTTCAGGAGGGAGGCGGTGAGTATGGTATGTATACCCAGCCTTTGCTGGATATCCATCTGAACCAGGGGATCGATCTGCCAACAGAGGTTGGATTCCGGCCGCTGGGCAACAAAAGCTACCTGATCATCTTCGGCGTAATCGCATTTTTTGTGCTGGTGATTGCTTCCATCAACTTCATGAACCTGAGTACAGCAAGGTCACTTAGCAGGGCCAAAGAGGTGAGCCTGAGGAAGGTGGTGGGTTCAGGCCGGAAACAACTTATCAGGCAGTTTCTATTTGAAAGTGTCTTCCTGAGCCTGCTTTCGCTGGTCATTGCGCTCGGACTGGTCTCCGTCTTACTGGCCCCTTTCAACAACCTGGTGGGCCTGAATCTGATGTACGGAGATATTTTCCGGTGGTACATGATCGCAGCATTCCTTGTCCTTGCCATCCTTGTAGGGCTGCTGAGCGGGAGTTATCCCTCTTTTGTGCTGGCCTCCTTCAGGCCGATCTTTGCATTGAAAGGGAATGCCAGTGTGAAAAACGGGACCAACATGCTCAGAAATGGACTTGTGATCGTGCAATTTGCAATATCTATCATCATTATAGCAGGGACATTGGTTATCTACTGGCAGTTCAGGTACATGACCAATAAGGAACTCGGTTTTGAAAAGGAACAGGTAGTCGTCCTGGAAAGATTGCACCCCCTTGATGGACAGATTCAGACCTTCAAGGACGAACTCATTGATCATACCTCCATCCTTTCTGCGACCAACTCCACCGCATACCTGGGTGCAACCAACAGCAACAGCACTTTCGGGATCAAAGGAAGACCCATGGAGGAGAGTGCCATGATGTTTGTATACTATGTGGATGAAGAATTCCAGGAAACATTCGGGTTCGGGCTGGCCACCCCGGACAGCAGGTTTCTCTCGGAGGATTTTCCGGGCGATTCAACGGCCTGCCTGATCAATGAATCGGCCATCCGTAAATACAGCCTTGAGGATCCCCTGAATACACGTTTGCTTGTTCCGACCGAGGAAGGATTTACCCACGAGCTAAGGGTGATCGGAGTGGTGAAAGACCACCATTTCTCCAGCCTGAAGGAGGAAATTGCTGCACAGATTATCATGCTGAAGCCCCAGGAATGGAACTGGCACGGTTACATATCCATGAAGCTGGCCCCTGGCAGGGAAAACATTGAAGCGGCGCTTGATCATGTGGCATCACTCTGGGAAGAGTTTGCAGGGGATGAGCCGTTACAGTATTTTTTCCTGGACGAACGGCTCGAACGCTATTATGCAGAGGAAAAGAGGACTGGATACATTACCCTTATTTTCTCCATCCTGGCCATTTTTATCGCTTCCCTGGGGCTTTTTGGACTTACCCTATACAACTCTCAAAAAAGGATTCGGGAGATTGGAATACGTAAAGTGCTGGGAGCCACGGAAACGGGTATTATTGCTGTAATCTCAAGAAGCGTGGGCTACGCGGTACTGATCGCTATTGCCATTGCCATGCCGGCAGCCTATTTCATGATGCAGGACTGGCTGAGGGATTTCCCCTATAATGTGGGGTTCCAGCCGCTTCTGTTTATTTCGGCAGCCCTGCTGGCCATCATTATTGCCATGGTCACCGTCACCATCACCTCCCTGAAGGCCGCCAGGACCAATCCTGCCATTGCGCTGCATTATGAATAATGTGGGAGAACCCTTCTCCAACATATTAACACGGTCCGGAGGCTCTTTTAAAATCTGATGGTGAACTTCACTTTCAGGCGGGCGGATGCTTCTTCCAGCTGGAACCGGTCGTAGGGGTCACTGGCGATGGAATTCCAGACGAGGAAAATTTCCCTTCCCGGCTTAAGGATCCACTGAAACCGTGATTGCCAACCCATCCTGTCGGACTCGCTGTCATACTGTATGAAGTTGTAGAGGGTGATCTCCGGACTGAAAAGGATATTGAGATTCAGCCGATAGATATTGGCGATAAATCCGTCCTCGGCAAGCCTGATGTCGTTTCTGATCACCTCCCCTCCCACAAATACCGGGACCGCAACCTGGTAACCTGCTTGCATTTTAACCTCGGTACGTGATCCGTTGTAAAATTCGCCCGTTCGAAAATCGAGCATTCCCCATACCTTTCGACGCCTGGCCGAATGGAAGGCAAAAGAGTGCCAGAGAAAATTGTAAGCGCCGGCCGGAATAATGTGTCCCTCATAAATCCGGAATGCTTCATCCAGCAACTCAAAAGAGGAGGTAAGCTGGTAGGTGAATATATCCCCTGAGAGCAAACGGATCTGCAGCGGTGTGAAGGCCCATTCCCTGGTCAGCAGCCTCTGGTTGAAATCCCAGATGTAATCCAGATCTGTTCCCGCCTGTATCTGCAGGATCCCCCATCTGGAGGGTCTGGGTCCCACCATCATTTCCGCATAGGCTTCTCTTACGCCGGGCCTTGGTACAAATCCGACTCCGGCCACAAAATTCTCCTGTATTTCCAGGTACCCCGCCCGCAGATAGATCAGGTCATTGGGATAGGATACCTCTGCACCGTATGCCAGTTCGCGCCCTTCCTTCCGGGTAGCCGGATCTTCAAAAACTGTGAACGACTTCAATCCATACAAATTGAAAGACAGATTCTTATCTTTCAGAAAGGTGGAACTTGCCAGTCGAAGGTCCAGGCCCAGCAATGCATTCTGAAGGTCCTGCAAAGCGTTTCCGTAGGTAGTGATGATACCCACCTGCGACTGCCCGCCCAGGTTTCGGGAGAAGCGGCTCACCACGAAATGCGAATGCTGCCAATCTTTCCGCTGGTCTTTCATGTACATGGCCCCGATGTTCCATTTTCCGGCCTGACCGGTGACTTTGCTCCCATAGAGAACAGGAATGGGGCTTCCGGCCGAATCGAGACCGATCCTCCGGGAGAAGTAGGGGATCAACCTGGTGTTCCAGGGATTGCGATCATCACCGTTGATTCCGAAATTGAAGTAATTGGCCCCGTCGAGGAAGAAATCCCTTTTCTCGGGATAGAAGAGGTTGAATCGGGTGAAGTTGATCTGTTGCTCATCCACTTCGGTCTGAGCAAAATCGGTGTTGAGGGTCAGGGCTGCTTTCAGGTTGGAAGTGATGTTATAATAAGCTTCAAAGCCTGCATTGAGGAGCGGGTTGATATCCTCTTTTTCATGCTGATAGTCGACGCCTGTCAGGCCATAGGGCACCAGATCGAGTCCGGCACCCTGACTGATTCCCTCCAGGCCTTCCAGCCTGCCTGCATCCGATATCTGGAACCGGTGGGAGTTGAGGTTGGCCACCGGCCAGTACCCGATCTCCTCCCTCCGTTTGAAGTAGCGAATCAGTTTTAATCCCCAGGTATCATTCCCTTTTTCGAAACCCATGGTTTTGAAAGGAATGGCCATTTCGGCGTCCCAGCCATGCTCATGAATATGCGCTTTTCCCGTCCATAAGCCGTCCCAGGCTTTGTTAAATGCAGCGCCGTTTTCACTCACAATGGCATCTCCGATGGAGCCCCTGGGACCCACCTGGAACCAGTAGGCATTTCTTCCGTCCATATAGGTATCCAGAATGACCTGCACCCTGTCATCGTTTCCCAGGCTTACGTCCCTGGCCATCTCTTTGGCAGTAATCAGTGCGGGATCTCCGAAACAGCGGAACGCCACATAGAGGTTGAATGCATCATAACCGAAATAGACCTCTGTTCGCTGTGAAAAAGGTTCACCCGTATCCGGTTCGCGCTGAAAAAATTCACGGACCATCCCCGCTCCCGACCAAACCTCCTCGTCCACCACACCATCTATTTGAGGGGGATGCTCAAACCTGACCGCCCGGACCCCGGTCTGGGCATTCAGGGTGAGGATGCCAACCTGCAGGGGTATGATGACACGGAATAAGAAACGGACAAGCACAATTTCCGGGTTTGAATGCCAAAAATAACATTTACGACCAGAAAGCGATCCGGGCAACCGTTTGTTTCATTTGCTCCTGTGCAGGATCTATTTTGAATGATATCCTATGGGTGATAAACAGCCCGGTTCCGCAACTGCTCAATGAATCCCGCATCCATCCAGTAGATATCCGCATTACCGTTGCCTGATGATCGGTGAAGTTTACGCAGGTTGGAATAGGTCCACTCCTCCCGTTCCATTTCACGGGTGCGGGTGGCCATAAAGAAAAAGATCTTTCCATCCGGGGTAACATAAGGCGACCATCCCCTGGGATTATCCCGGTTCACCGGTGCTCCCAGGTTGACAGGTTCGGACCACCTGTCCTCCCCGTTCCTGAAAACAATGTAATAATCCACTCCGTCGAAGGCATCTTCCATTCCCTGGGCCGGAACAATCATATAATCTTCAGAAGCCGAAACAAATGCATTAAAACGGTTGGTCCCGCAGTTAACCTGTTCAGGCAACAGTTCCGGCTCCTGGAATGCTCCCTCCACAATCCGGCTGCGGTACACCTGATTCAGGGAACTCCCGCTTTCATTCCGCGTAAAATAGAGCGTCCCACCGGAGGTGAATGAGGGGAAAAACTCCCCGCCATCCGTATTGACCGGTTCACCCAGGTTGACCGGCTCCCCCCAGCTGTTCCCTTCCCTTTCCACATACCAGATATCCTGGTCACCGGGGGGTTCATTCCCGTCGGGCCGCGTAGACAGGAAGTAGAGCCTGGAACCGTCCGGGGAGAAAGCGGGTTCAAAATCTATGACACCGGGTCCGCCTGAAAAAGGTACGATCTCGGGTTGTTGCCATATCCCGTTTACTTCCCGGGTGCAAAGGATGGTGGCATAAGTATAGTTCCCGAGGGCTACACAGTAATATATCTCCTTGCCATCGGGCGAAACGGCCATATCGCGGGTAAACATCCCTGTATTGATGATGCCCGGCGCAAAGAGTTCCGGAATGGAATCGGGGAGGGCCTGTCCCAGATAGGGACCTGAAAGTTTAGTGAAGGGTTCTGGCTCCGTTATCTGTGTTCCGGAGTGATCGCAGGCATGTGTGAAAAAAACCAGAAGCACCAGGGCTGCCGGAAGGGTTAGGATCTGTTTCATAAGCGGTATTTGAAAGGATTCAATATAGATCTAAGATGCACAGAAACCAATATACCCTTCGGTTCACCAATTATTTGTCGGAATTCTTTACTTTTAGAGAGGGACAACTCTCACCTGAATGAATCATTTAACTACCTGATATGGAAAACAGAAGAGAATTTATAAAAAAGACCGGGGCGGCTGCTGCCGGAATTTCGATGGCCGGAACCTTAAGTGCAAGGAGTTACCGAAGGATCCTCGGTGCTAATGACCGTTTGAATATTGCCGTGATCGGGTGCATGAGAAGGGCCAATGCCCTCCGCGGTTCGTTCGGGGAACTCAACAATCTCATTCACATAGAGGCTGTATGTGATGTGATCGAAGAACGGCGGACGAAATATGCCGCCTCCCTGGAGGAGGCTGTGGGGTATGTGCCCAAAGCATTGAACGATTTCAGGGAGATCCTCGCCGATGACCAGGTGGATGCTGTCTTTAACCTGACACCGGATCACTGGCACGCCCCCGGATCGTTTCTGGCGCTGGAGGCCGGGAAACATGTGTATGTGGAAAAACCGCTTACCCACAATCCCATGGAGGGGGAATTGTTCCTGGAATACGAAAGGAAATATAGCAACCAGGTGATATTCATGGGCACCCAGCAGCGATCCCAGGCGACTGCCCGGAAAATAGTTTCTGAACTACACGACGGTATCATAGGCGAACTGTATCATGTGCTGGCCCATTATACCAACTCCAGGGGAAGCATCGGGAACGGAAAGGTGGTTCCGGTTCCTGACGGATTCGATTGGGATCTCTTCCAGGGACCTGCACCGAGGCAGGATTATATGGATATCCTGTACGACTACTACTGGCACTGGTTCTGGCACTGGGGTACCGGTGAGACAGGGAACAATGCCACACACGAGTTTGATGTGGCAAGATGGGTCCTCCAGGTGGCTCACCCCGAAAATGTTTTCTGCAATTCCGGTAAGTATTACCATGTGGATGACGACTGGACCATGTATGATACCATGGATGTCACCTTCCGCTATCCGGGAGGAAAAAGTATCAGGTGGGACGGTAGAAGCCGTACCGGATTCAGTGCCTACGGGGAAGGACGCGGAAATGTCATCTACGGATCGAAAGGAAGTGTAACCATCAGCCGGAATGGCTTTCAGGTATTTGATCTGAATAACAAACTGATCCGTGAGGAGAGCGAAGCCTCAGAGAGTGTCACCACCGGCCTGGGGGGTGGGGGCGACATCAGCACCAAACATATCCTCAATTTCATTGAAACCATCCGGGGGAAGGCGAAACCCAATTCCGTAGTGGCAGAGGCTAACATGAGTTCACACCTGAATCACCTGGCCAATATCGCCTCCAGGTCAGGACAGTCACTTCAGGTAGATCCCGGCAGTGGACATATCCTTGATAAGCAGATCATGAAGGAGTACTGGTCCAGGGAGTATGAACCGGGCTGGGAACCGAAACTGCTGAAAAAGTGAGCTGACCAGGGATGAATACACAGGGTAAGGTTAAATCGGATCACAGGCCAGTTCGGTTGTGATCTCCATCCTCTCCGCAATGTTATTTCGGACCACCCTTGGAATCTTGATATCATAGTCTTCGGGATTAAGCATGAACTTTGTGCGTGCGGTAATTCCATCCCGTTCCACTTCCACTGTGCCGTCCGCAGAGATTTCACGGGTAACCCCGTGAATGGTCATCTCACCTTCTACCCGCACCTCATATTCACCGGGGGTCTGGTAGTCCACCTCCCCGTTGTTTGAGATCCGCCCGCTGAAGGTAGCTTTCGGATATTTTTCCGATTCCACGTAGTTCTCGTTGAAATGTTCCTGCATCAGTTTCTTTTCAAATTGGAATTCACTCATTATTACGATAATGGCAACCTCCCCGTTCTCGCTGTCAATCACTGCCGATACTTTTTCATTGACGGCAGTGATATCTTCAATCACCGTATGGGAATAGAAACTGATCACCCCTTCATTGGTCAGGTATTTTCCCTGACCGCGCATGACCTGGAAGAGAAGCATGATGCCTGCAGCTGATATGATTGTTTTCATCTGAATTGGTTTTTTTATTGTTTTTTAAGCTGAAATACCCTGGATATGTTGAAACCGAAGTGGATATCTCCTTCAAGCCACTGACCCGTGGTCTGACCCAGAAATCCATTCTCCCTCATGCCCACGGAGTTGGTAAAGATGAGCTGGAATACATGCCCTCCGGTTTCGATGTCCACTCCAAAGGAGAGCGGATCATATATGGGCTGGGAGAGTGTGGAAGGATCCGGTGTGAATACATAGAAGTATTCGGCATTCAAAGAGATCCTGCTGGTGATCTTTAACCTGGAGCCAGCCCCTATGGCAAATAGATCGTTGGGATCAGCGGCAGTTTCCACCAGGTTACGGTGAAGATAGGAGGGTGTCAGCTGGAGGGAGAACCTGGGCCCGAACTTACGCGCAATCATCAGCTGGTGAGCATATTCCATCCGGTGTTTGAAATGGTATTCCAGTTCCGGATCACTCCAGCGAAGGCCATTGATATAGGCACCGGACATCCACGATATGGATACCGGAAAACTGTTCTTGCCTGCCGACTGCCTGAGTGGACTGATCTTCACAAATCCATCCACTGTTTTCTCGAAGGTACCCCTTCCCAGTCCCACCATCAGCCAGTCCATCACACCATATTCAAGGCTCAGATGGATATTGGCCTGGTCCAGGCCGAAAAATTCGTAGGCACCTCCGTTGATCCTGCCAAAACGGTGTGAAATCCTGAAATCGAGCTGCCCCTCGGGCATTCTTTCTATGGAGTGGCCATTCAGGATACGGGTGGCTTTGAATGTGGCGGTTACATACCCTGTGGAGGTTTCCATCTGATCTTCCAGCATCTGCTGCAGGTCCTGGCCCGCGACCTCGGCCTGTTGCACCATGACGACCACAATCAGCGACAGCAAAAAAGCAATTGACTTAGGTTTCATATCTGTTGGGAGAAATGGTTAATTATCGGGAGCTCCCGAACCGGCCCACACTTCAATCAGGTTGATGGAACAGGGATCTAGCTTGCTGCCCCCCTGCGGCATCGGTAGGAATCCTTCGTTGTGATTGATGGCACCAATGATTCGGTCCGAATAGCCTGCCACATCCTCATGATCCTCAAAACTTAATCCGCCGCCGAAGCTTGGGGCATTCAGGTTGCTGTGGCAACCGTAGCAGTTGTTGGCAAGAATGGGGACGATGTCATTGCTGAATGTGACCGAAGTGGTGTCGCAGATACCCGCTTCGGGAAACAATTCCTCCTCATTCTGCCAAACACAGCCCGGTAATGTATATATAGCGAGCATCATCATCCATGGAATGGCCAGCTTCTTTGATTTCATGATCTCAAATGTAGGATTCACTCCTGCGGGAGCAATGTAACCTGGGTCACATTAAACAGAGATCAACTGCTTAATTAACATCTTTTTAACACACATTACCCATGATTGTGACGTAGGTTACAATCACCTCTTATCCGGGACACTTAGTTTTGTTTTCATAAAAAAGACAAACAGGTCTTTTTATTATCATTTAAATCACAACGTATGAAAAAGACATCTACCCCATTGAACAGGATCCTGAACCTGGGATTCCTGTTGCTGCTGGCCTCTTTTTTGATGCCAGCCGTAGCACAGACGTCCCATGTTGTGGACGTAACCAACAACATCTTTACTCCCGCCCAGCTTACGATTGCGGTGGGTGATACGGTGATCTGGACCAATTCAGAAGGGTTTCACAATGTGAACGCAACACAGGGAACCTATCCGTCAAATCCGGAATCTTTCGGGAATGAAACGGGCGTTGGCTGGACTTTCAGTCATGTATTCACCCTCCCCGGCACCTATGATTACCAGTGCGATCCCCATGTTGGCTGGGGCATGGTGGGCCAGGTTGTGGTGGAAGAATCCGCAGGCAGCATACTGACCATCAATTTCACCGGCATGACCCCCCATGTGGGACAAACCCTCTGGATGGTTGTGGAGGACCGGGATGAGAGCGAGGAGATATTCAGGATGAGCGGAGTGATCGAGGAGTCATTTACCGTAGAGATTCCCGGTATTAATGCAGGGAGTGACTACCGGGTCGAGTTCTTCGCCGACCATAACGGAAACGGTTCTTATGACGAACCGCCAACCGATCACGCCTGGAGGTATGACCTGGATGAGGTATCGGAGGGTGAGGTACTTGATTTTGCCCACAACACCGATTTCCATGACATCGACTGGGATCACAGGGTGGTGGTCAACCTGAGCGGGATGACCCCTCATGCGGGCCAGGAGATCTACTTTGCACTGATCGATGCGGTTTCAGGAGAGGTGATCGACAGGGAGAGTGAAATCGTATCGGATTCCTTTGCGGTGGAACTGACCAAGGCCATGTCTGACGGAGCATACCGGGTCGATTTTTTCAGTGATCACAACAGCAACGGGTATTACGATGCCCCTCCAACCGACCATGCATGGCGGTTGGAGTTCGATAGCAGTGCCGGGGATGATACGCTGAATTTTGTGCACAACACAGATTTCACAGATGTGATGTGGAAGCACAGGCTGAGGGTGCGATTCTCCGGGATGACTCCACATGTGGGACAGATGCTTACACTGTATGTACGTGATCTCGCGTCTGGAGCATACCTTGACACCATCATGGTTGGATCGATTGAGGATGCCGATTTTGATGTGGAATCCCATGTGGTGGAGACCGGGACTTCCTACATGGTCGACTTTTACGCTGATCTCAACGGGAACGGAAGTTATGACACTCCTCCCACCGACCATGCCTGGAGGCTCGAAAGCGGAGCAGCCATGGGTGATGTGGAGCTGGAATTTACCCACAATACCGACTTTACAGATATTTTCGAAACCACCGGGTTAGTGAACAGGAATGAGGATCAGCACTGGCTATCCCTTTATCCCAATCCGGCCAGAGAATATATAATGATAGAGTCTGAGGTGGGAATAGATGCTGTTGCCGTCTACGATACCCGGGGATCAAGGGTGATAGAAAGGAGAGATCTGAATTCAACCCAAGTCACCCTGCCACTGGAGGGAATCCGGTCCGGAGTCTACTTCGTGGAGGTCAGGACTGTAGAACAACAATCAGTGAGGAGCCGCCTGATAAAGCAATAGGGTCAACTGATTACCAAAGAGAGGAGACTGTCCGCTTCGGCCGACAGTCTCTTTTTTTTACCTCTTCCAGGATCAGTGACTCATCGCAAGGAACATACCGCCAAAGTAAGGGATAAGCCAGATTAACCAGACGACCAGACTGTATCTGTGGAAACGGACCTTCATGTGATCCAGGTTCTTCCGGATCACAACCGTGGCCCAGATGGCATGCGCCAGCATCAGCCAGAGGGCGATCTGTCCGGTAAGCGTGTGGGGATCGGTAATGTCAAATCTGCCTTCGGCCATCCGGTGCATGGCCAGGGTCCCTGAAACATCGAAAAAAAATCCTGTCCAGAAAGTAACCACGTGCCACGGCTTGAGATACCGCGAAATTCTTTCCGCCCAGATACCGGTGGAATAAAAAACAAGTGCCAGGGTAATCAGCACAGTGGAGAGGATCATCATAGTTGTCTTTTAAAATTCCAAAAGTATGAACCTTTCAGAGCAAAAAAAAGAGGCTCATGTGATCATGGCCTCTGAGGAGGGTTCATCGGCTATACCCTCATCACTGAAAATATGTTGATCGCTTAACCCAGGTCGATGGTCAGGATATCTCCTTCCTGCGTTACATTGAATTTTTTCAGCGGGGAGGATGCCGGGCCTTCCAGGACCGATCCGGATGTACTGAAAACAGATCCGTGGCAGGGGCAGGGAAGGTTCCCTGTACCGTGGTTATAGGTAACCTGACATCCATTGTGCGTACAGACGCTGGAAAGAGCGATAAATCCGTCACCGGTGTTGAAGACAATGATGTTGTCGACCACCACCGAACCTCCTGCCGATCCAAGGCTACCAAAGTTATTATCATTCAGATCGATGGTCAGTGTATTCTTTGACGGATCACCATTCCCGTTATCGGGATCGGACTCGTCGTCCTGGCAGGATGTGATAAATGAGGGAACGATAAATACAGTTGCGGTTCCCGCTGCAATGTTTCTGATCAATTCTCTTCTGTTCATGACAAATATTTTAATTCATTGATATAAATGGGCAGCAGTATCCCTAACCCCGAACGCATCCTTAATTTTCACCAGATACTGCTGCCCGAACTAAACTAAGATTTATTTTTTCTGGTTGACAATCCGAAAGGAAGGTACAGAGGGCACCAGGAGATCAGAGAGGTGGCAAGAAATACCACTCCAATCAGCCCCCACCAGGTTTTAAAATAGATTCCGGCTGCCACGATAAGCAGCCCCAAGACAAGCCGGATCCTGCGATCCAGAAGACCCATATTCTTTTTCATGAGACCTGTAATTTTTATTTAGTCCAAATATAGGACAGGATCTTCATTAAACATTGTGACCAGCGTCACAAAGGCTTGAGGATTTTTATTTTGCCACGTTCCATGGAGATGAGTTTCTCCTTCTCCATCTGTTTTAACAGGCGGCTGATAACCTCACGGGCGGTCCCCAGCTGACCTGCCAGTTGCTGATGGGTAACTTCGACTTCATCCCGGACCGCTTTCTCTTTCAGGTACTGTACCAGCCTGGTGTCCACACTTTTAAAAATCACAAGATCCAGCAAGCCCATAAGCTCGGCCATGCGTTCATAGTAAAGTTGAAACACAAACTTTCTCCAGGTGGGATAGCGCTCCATCCATGATCGGATCCTGGCTGCTTCCACTACCATCAGGCGCGTTTTTTTCTCAATGATGGCTTCGGCCTGGCTCTCCTTTTCGTTCAGGCAGGAGGTAATGGAAAGGATGCAGCTTTCGCCCGGCTCAATGTGATAAAATACAATTTCGCGACCTGTATGGTCCAGTTTCCGGAGTTTGATGGAGCCTTCAAGCACCAGTGGGACCACCTTGATAAACTGGTGTTCTTTCAGTATGACCGTTCCTGCATTGAAATCCAGGACCTCGGCATCCTGGAGTTCGTCCAGCAACTCCTTCTCGAAGGTAAACAGGGAGATCAGATTGTCAGGGTTCATCGAAATGGTTTTTCAGGATAACAACCAGGATATTATTTTGTTCCATCGATGACCAGCGGTACCTGCCAGCCAATCATCATCATGGGGCCATCATTGGATCAGTTTACCCCCTCGGGAAACCGAGTGCTGTTCAGACCTACTCCTCCACCCCGAAAGTAAAGATGGTCTGGGTCACGTCTTTCTCCCCGGGCCGCAGGATGGTGGAGGGAAAATCCGGCTGGTTGGGAGAATCCGGGAAGT
>Ga0209536_100011764_pt1 | contig 12784 bp, 5 predicted proteins | sample DeeMarSeWOR28_12_FD_187461 | JGI IMG/M metagenome (GOLD analysis project Ga0209536, IMG submission 187461) | Marine sediment microbial communities from White Oak River estuary, North Carolina - WOR-2-8_12 (SPAdes) (version 2) | ecosystem: Environmental > Aquatic > Marine > Intertidal zone >...
AAAATAGCGAAATAACTCGTCGTCGGGAAAACGACGCTGCAGTTGATTGATGTAGAACACCACATATTCACCAGCCATCGCCTTGCCCTTCTCCTGGGAGTAACTAATGGCCTGTCCTTTAAAGAAGGGGGCAAAGGTAGACTGGTACCAGGCAGAAACTCGCATAGTCTCGGCACCAGGCTTTTGATTGAGGTAATCGGCCGCCAGTTCCAATCCTTCTCCCCAGCCGATGGTCACCAGCCGCTCTGCTACCCGGATACCCCCTAGCAGTGGGTTATAATATGTGAGATAATAGGGATAATTAAGGATGACCAACGCTCCCTGGAAAAGCAGAATTATCACAAAGATCAGCCACTGGATATTGGAGACTAAAAACTTAAGATTTGACGCCTCAGATTTGAACTTTGAGATTTGAACCAAGCCAATGGCAGCTACGATGGCCAAGATCGGATAGGCAGGGAGGATGTAACGATCCTGTTTCTTTTCCCCGATAGTCATAAACAGGACAAACAGAACTACAAAAGCCAACAGAATACCCACCAGCGAAGCAGTGAGGCGACCACGTGGGGCCTGTTCGTGTTGCTGGTTCGCCGACTTGTTGATCTCAAGCGTTATCAATCCAACAGCAGTCGCCACCAGTCCCACCCAAACCAAGGGCGAACTGCGCAGCAACCACGTCACTGGGTAGAAGAGGATTCCCGGATCTTGGGAGACAGTCCCCAGGAAGTAATTACCCTTGGCATGTCCACCACTCGCGTATTTGCTGCCAATGAAGAATACAGTACGCAACGTATCGGCGGGAATGACCCACATGGCAGGCCAGAGAGCCACGAAGGTGATCCCCGCACAGCCAAACCAGAGAAGCCCATCGCCCACCGTGAGCACGACGTGCTGCCAGGTCAACGCGTCACCTTGTGCTCGGCGGTCTGCTAGCGACCACAACCCAACCAGGCCAACAAATGGAATCAAGAAAAGAGATGGGCTCTTACTCAGAAAAGCCAGCCCCGCCAGTACGCCCGATGCCATCAGCCAGCCTCGTGACTCGCGCCGCCCCCAGTAGATTAAAGCTGTCAATAGCGATAGAGTCATGAACGTCGTCGAGAGGGCGTCGTGGTGGATGACCCGAGAAAAGGCAGCGTGGAAGGGATCTAACGCCAGCAATAGCCCCACCGCCAGCGCCACGCGCCAGTCGGCAAAGAGGCGCCAGACCAGCCAGTACACGACGGCCACCCATAGGCTTGTCAAAACCACCGTCGGCAGGCGCGTCGGGGTAATGAAATGGGGATCGAGAGGATTAGTCTGAACAGACAGCACGTAATCGAACAAGGGACCTGGAGCACCGTCGAGAAGATAGCGCAGCAAGATTCCAAGGCTACCGGTCCACATCGTAGTGACACCTGGGTGCCCCGTACGCAGCGTACAAGCTAATCCCACCGCCTGCTCAAAACCAGTGTGATTGGCGGGCGATTCGCAAACATAAACCGGATTGAGCAACCCGGCCAGAAAGTTCCTTGAGCGGTCCACCCACAAGAACTCGTCGGGGGTGAGAAACTGCCCTAAACCAGGCGCGCGCACGACTAAGGCCAACAGAAAGAGACCCACAGGGATACCCCAGCGGGTCAGGAAAGCCTGTGTCGCCACGTCCTTAAACCGCAGCACATTCAAAGTGTTCGATCCGCCTTTTCAGGATGGCTGGCTACCCAGTCACGCAGGCTATGGGCCAAATCTTAGTCACAACCGCCGCCGAGATGTAGTGTGATGAGCGTCGATGAGAGTTATTCTATCACGCCAAATAACCTCCGTCAACCAGAACAGAGTAACCTCACAGCCACTTCTGATGATCGACCCGGCGTTCCCTAACATCTCATTCTCATACTCGACATCCCGTTCACTCCCCTATGGTCAACGATAAGGGCAATGCCAGACTATCTCCCAATGGTACGCCCGCCCCATCCAAGACTGGCAACCGCTCACCGGTATCGGGCTGGTAGAGACCTACCACCAGCCGGTAGTCATCGGGAGGCAGATCGTCGGGAATAGGCACAACCCGCTCATCCAACACTACTTCACCACGGGCCCATTGACTGGTAGGCACCGGTGGCTGGCCATCGACGCCGACCAATCGACTCCCGGCTGCGTCCATCAGATGCACAAAGACGGTATAATCAGCCCCAGTCCCGGGCGATGCCTGCCAGACCAGGTGCAGCGTGGCCTTTGGCACGTCATATGCGTATCCTACGAGCCGCAACTGTCTGCCGAAATCTGCGTCCAGTTGCTCATCGAGACCCGGACAAGTGAATCTGCGCGCCTCCACCAACCCCAGCGGGCGACCATCGACCAGCAAGCCATAGCTTCCACGCGTCAAGTCGGTGGGTATCATCAGCTTGTGTCGGCTGATAGCCAAGCTCTCTGCGCGACGTTCCAGCTGGGCCAGCGCCTCGGCAAACACATCATTGCTGCGCTCATCGGGGCGGCGGGTGAGATCGTCCACTGGCTGCATCGTCAGCCGAGATGGCGCTGTCGGCAGATCCTCCTCCGAAAGCCACAACACTTCCACCGTCACTTCCTCACCGATGGGCAGATACGGACGACTGGGCCGGAAGGCCAAAGGCTTGGGCAAAATACCGATGTCGAAGGCAGCTTCATTGGCCATCGCTGGCTGCATACCCGGACCCGGATATATCCGCGCATACTCAATACCATCCAGTTCGACAGTTTCCAAAGGCTGCTCTGCCTCAAAATAACGCAAAATGCTGGGCGAAGGATAGCCTCCTTGGGACTGTTTGAGGTAGAAGACCACATAATCCAGCCCACCGTCCCTCACGTCCCTGATCTTCCCCGAAAAAAAAGGAGCCAATGCGGAGCTGTAGGGCGAGCCCACCCGCAGGACAGGGGCATCCGGGTGGGATTCGAGCCATTGGCCCACCTGGTCCAAACCCTCGCCCCAGCCGATCTTGACCAAATTCGGTGCTGTCAACGCCCCACCCAACAGTGGATTGAAATAGGAGAGGTAATAGGGATAGGTCATCAGAGCGGACAAGGCCAGCAGCAGGAATAGAGCCCCAAGAATAACGTATCGCATACTGCGTACTGCGTTTTTCGTCCTCAGCTTTGAAATCTGTGAGAGACCCACCGCTGCAATCAGGTAGAGAGCTGGCCAGGCAGGCAGAATATAACGGTTGCTGCGTTTGCCTCCCAGGGTCATGAAAATAGTAAAAAGCACGACGAAGGCGACCAACCACCATTCCGTCGACGACGCTCTGCGCCGCCTGAACCCGGTCCACCAGAGCCAGGCAGCCAGCCCCAATGCAGCCAAGAGCGAGAGCTTAAACGCGCCGTTGACCAAGTAGTAGAAGGGCCCCAGGTCTGGCACCAGCCAATAACCCTCGGCTTCTGCCTCCACCTTATCTGTGGCCGAGAGGAAGGCGTTGTGCACCACGCTGTAGGGCGCGGCGATCGGTTCCAACCAGCCAGCGGGCCAGACCACGGCAAAGACAATCCAGGCGACCACCCCCCACACTGCCAAGCGCAAAAGCCACACGCGAACAGATGTACCTCGCCGCCAGACCTCGACCAACGCAACTAATCCCACAAAGGGAACCAAGAAGAAAGCCGGCGACTTGCTCAGCCAGGCAAGCCCGGCAAACACCCCAGAAACGATCAGCCATCCCCATCCAAAACGGGAAGAGAGGTTCGCCCGCTCGTCGGATTCCTTGACGGCCAACAGGAAGGCCAGGAGCGCAAGGCCTACGAACAGACCGGCGGGGGCATCGTGCCCCAATACCCGCGAGAGGGCAATGAAGTGGGGATCGAGGGCTAGCAACAGAGCAAATAATAAGGCTATCCAGTCCGTAGTCAGTCGGCGGGCCAGGTGATAGAAAGCCACCACGCCAACCGACGCGAGCAAGACCATCGGCCAGCGAACCGCTACCAGCACGTCCACCTCAGCTCGAAACTCGGGCAGGGAGGCGAGCCAATCAGCGAAGGACATCCCCAATTCAACTTGATGCAGCGCGTAGTAGGCCGCCAAGCCCAGAGAGCCCAGCCAAGTGGTGGTGACGGCCGGGGTGAGGTTAACCACCGTACCCGCCGGGTCTCCGCGCAGCAATGCCCCTAAGAACTGTGCCGACCGATAGACCCACTTGGCCTCATCCGCAGTAACAAAAGCGCCCAGGCCTACGGCACGGGGTAGCAGTGCCGTAAGGAAAAGGCCGAGGCTAATGATGGCAGTGACTTTTCGACTTTCATTGGAATTCATAATTCGCAGTCAGCCAATTGTAGATCGCTTCCGCTGCAAGGCGATTACCCACTACATTCCAGTGCTTGTCTTCTTGAAAACTATGCTCTTGTCCTGTCCTATCAATGTGTTCAACGAATGATGGCAGGAGGTCCAACACCTCAATTCCCTCGCCAGCTAATGCTTCTGCCAGAAACCGGTTTGGCGGGGACATCTCCTCGGCCCGCCTCATAAATGGGAGGGTTTGGTAGACTGCTTCCCGCTCACTTGAGCTCATCCGTGTGAAATCGATGAGATCTGGCGGACTTATGAGCACCACCGCAAACTCTGCCCCGTCTTTCCTCACCTCTTCTTCAAGCTGCTTGATAAGGGCAATGGTGAGCTGTAGAGCATAGTCAAAAAACTCATTCTCCTGAGTATAATAGTCCAACGCAGAAACCTTAGGTGGTCTGGAAGCAAGAAGAGGCTCTAGTTGACCGTACAATTGAGAATGTTGATAGATCTTTCCCAAGAAACCGCTCAACACCCTCTTGCCGAATGGACATGTGCCGATGGGAGGACTTACACCTGGGGCAAAAAACCAGGGCGTCGCATCGAGTTGATCTCCGCAAAGCACAAAATAGGGCGAATAGCAATTTCGACCGCGCAAGGTGAGTCCCCTACCAGGCAGGTTGTCTACTATATCGTTACCTAAATAAAACATCAACACCACGAGATCAGGTTGGTAATCTCGTCCTTCACTACGGTAGTATAGCAATTCTTGACCTGTACCCCAGGCGTCTACGCCGGCACTTATCGTCTCAAAATGCTGAGATGAATCTCCGCTATTCAACAAACTCTCTAGCACCTGATGGGAGGTTTCCTCTTCCTTCACCTGATGCGCTCGTACGAAAGAATCACCCAGTACCAATATGCGAAAGGTGTTTGCCGGCTTCGACTGTTGGTGCTCGTTATCGTGCATACCAACGCGGTTCAATTGCAGATTATGGTAATAGTCATCTGTGCCAACAGTTGTGGTGAAGTAGGGACTCCCTCGCCAGCCCACTTGATTTGAACAGACATCCGCCACATTACCTGTGTCTTCGTAGGGTGGAGGTAGGAACCTTGCCCCTATTTCGAGCAGTATGAGAGCAGCGAGCATTCCTCCCATTGCCATTAACACGTTTCGGAGAGTCCTCCAAACCTGTTTAGGCATCCGATTCTCCCATTTCGCTCATTTTGTACACTCTAAGCCAACATCAGCCCTACACGCAGAACCAAGTTCCCGCAAACTGTGGCTGGCAAGCCAGCCAGATAAGCACTACGACCCAAATATGTGCAGATTCACCCTATTCTATCTGCACTTTGCTAAGCGAGAATTGGCCACTGCCACCCACCGCGAGTGGCGCCAACGTATCAGGATGATAGACTACCACCTGCACTTCATACTCCCCCGGTGGCACAGAGGGCAGCAGGTAATACTCGTTGACCGTCTCAGGCGGCCAAGAGCTGGTGCCCTGGTGCCAGTTGTGCCGCAAAAAGCGGTCCTTCTGAGCCACTACACTACCGTCCGCCGCCACCAGTCGCAGCGAAACCTTGTAATCTGTATCCATAGCATCCAGCGGCGCCCAACGGATGGCCAGGGCAACCCTGTTCCCGATCACCGAGAGGTCTACCGCCTCCAGCCGCAGCACATCACCGAACGTGACCTCAACACCTGTCTCAATTGCTGGAAGCGCAAACGTAGTGTCTGCTGACGGCAAGGACCAGGTCTCAATGCGATAGACTGGATATGTCTCTTCATGGTTCAGCCGTGCATTTCGTGCCAGCAGAAATGTCACCACTTCACGCTCATCAGCGGCGGCATGCTTATCCTGTAGCCACCTGACTACGCGAAGGGTCTCAAGCCCAGCCGCAACCTGTGTCAGTTGATCATCGATCGTCGTTTCGTCTACTGGCAAATAATAGAATGGGACACCGTCTCGATGCAGGTAGTCCAAGGTATAGTGACGCGCCTCGCGGCCTGCGCGCAAGTCCATGGGGATTACGTAAGCCGCTGTTGAATCTGTCTCTGCGCTCATTTGCTCTGCCAGTTCGAGCGCATACTCGTCGTACACCATATATAACTCAGGCAACTTGGCCCAGCGAGTGAAGTAATCGCGCGCCGTCACCAGACCAACGACCAGAAACACTAAAACGACCAACCACTCGGCATAGTGAAAAAATCGGGACCCTGAGAATTTGCCAAGATTTTCAGATCCGATAGCCAGGATTTGATACACTCCTACTGCCACCAAGGTATACGTAGCTGGTGCCGTACCGATGATACGCAGATGATGTGGCGGGCTCTCAGGCGCCAAGATGCCCGGCAGCAGCATCACCAGCCACCAACACAGTAACAACAAGTAAGGAGCGCAATCCCAGGACTCGGGACTGACTGTCTGGGTAGGTGCGGAGGAACCCTTGTACGCCCTATCAGTTCCACAACGCACAACTCGCCAGACAGAGACGAGGATACCCAACCAAAAGAATACAGTCAGCAGTGGGCCAAGCATAGGGCGACCGGGAAGGTTGGCAATGGGATTGGGATCGCCGGTGAGAGCCGCAAAAGTACCCAAGGTAGTCAGCGTTACGCGAAGCAGTGTGCCGGCCAAGCCGCCTTGCTTCCACTCGGGGTTGAAGATGGAGACAACCCCAGCCCGGTCGACGAAAGCCCCCGGGTTCTGAACGAAGAAAACCAACAACGGCGAAACAAACAGCAACGCAAGCACGACGGACACAGCTAACCCGCTGGCGTGGCGAAACACCAGAGGCCGCGCGTTCCGTAACCAAGCGGACCCTGCCTCGGCGACAAAGAAGAGCATAAGCACAACAGGCAGGGCACGTCCCGGAAGATAGGTGTAGAACCCCAGCCCGATCAAGGCACCCGCCCCTGCAAAATGGTACCAGACTCTTGCTTGCCCCTCCCTCGACTCGGAAATTCGCAGGGCTCGCCACAGCCAGGCCAGTGCCAATACTCCAACGGCCGGCATCGCCAGCGCCCGAAATGCAACCCGGCTGAAAGCCACATGCCAGAAAGCGGTTGCCAAACCCAAAGCAGCAATCAAGGGGAGTAGTGAATGACCTCGGTTGTCACGTCCAGAAGGCCGAGAGGCGACAAACATCTCCCAGGCCAGCCAGTACGTACCTGCCACGGTGAGGATGCCCATCGTAGCCGCGTACAAGCGTAGAGCCAGACGAGTCGGGCCAAAGAGCCACAAAAGAGGTTGCAGCAAATAGACGATGAGCGGCTCTTTACCTCCCCCTATGGGCCACCACAGGCGATACTGACCGCGAGCTACGTCCAGAGCGGCGACACCATTGCCTGCTTCGTCAAAGCTAAGGCCGGGAGGAATTGTATCGAGAGCAGAGTAACGCAACAAAGCAGCGATGACAACAGCCAGTAGTAACCAACCCCAACTTCCAGGCAACCTGCTACGCTGCCACATCACGGGGAAGTTGCCTCTGTGGCTACTGTCACTACCGCCTGCGGTTCATTGAGGGCAGCACCAGTAGCTGTGTCATAAACCACGACTTGTACAGTGTACATTCCGGTTCCTAGCTCGGCGGGCAAGGTTAGAGAATGCGCATCACGCACGTAGTCTCCTGGTCGCCATTGGCCGGTAGGCAGCAAACCATCCGCAGGCCAGCTATCGCGCTGCGCCAACCGGTCCCCATCCGGCGCTACCAATCGCACGCTCACGGTATAATCAGTATCTATAGACGACAGTGCATGCCAGTAGAGGACAACCTCCAGATTTGAAGTGTGAGATTCGAGATCTGAAACCTGGTATCCTGCCAAGCGCAGCTGATCGCCAAAGCCGATGTTTGTCTGTGTGGCGTCTAGCGGTACGCTGGTGGTTACCAGTTTGGGGCCCGGGTAGATCCGGGCGTAGGGCACATCCCCAACGTATACCGTGTGCTCCGGCTCCGTCGCCAAAAAGTAATTCACGATCTCGGGACTGGGAGCCAATCGCTGTATTTGAGATACATACAAAATGACGTAATCGGCCCGCATAGCCACATCGTTGGTATAGAAATTCTCACCCTCTCCCCTGAAATAAGGTAAGAACGTCTGTGCCGGGACTGCCGCCACATACAACTTGTCTGCGTCTGAAAGCCGATTTAGATAGGCCGCAGCCTGCTCCATACCCTCTCCCCAACCGACCAAAGTTGTCTGGATGGCACGCGGCAGCCCACCCATCAGGGGATTGAAGTAAGCCAGATAATAGGGATATGCTGTTACAACTGGGAAGGCATGGATGAGTAGAAGTAGTACTGACAGCGCAAGAACCAAGGCGTATCGCGAACCGCGTATCGCATATCGCTCCTTCTTCCATCTTCCGATTTGCCGACTTGCCGACTCGATAATCTGCACATAGGCGAAAGCTGCCAGCAAATCCAGGATGGGCAGCAGTGGCAACAAGTAACGATCCTGCTTCTTGGAACTCAGATTGCCGAACAGTAATAAACTGACGACATAGAACCATAGTAGCACGGCAACTACGTAATGGTTCTGGAGACGGCTTTCTTCGTCCTGTCTTCTGGTCAGAGCTACCCATCTGATCAGGATCAAGACAGCACTCAGTATTATCCCAATCAGCGTGATTGGCGTCATGCGGAAGGCGATAACGTAGGGATAGAACCAAGGACCCGGGTCCAGGGTGGGCTGGCCCATAAAGAAGACCAGATGCCCCTCTTCGACTTTGCCAAAGGTCTCAGCGAGCATACGTAGCAGAGTACCAGCTGGGTCTACCCACATGACGGGCCAGAGCGCCACAAAGAGCAGAGCCGCGACGCCTCCCCATAGCACCAGATCCACCACCCAACGCCCTGCCAAGCGCCAGTCGAGACGGCCCATGTGCCAGCCTACCACAAGCCAATCCCCTACGGCAACCAGAACCACGAAGAGAGCCATAAACTGCCCTGGAGCCTTGGTCAGTGCTGCCAAGGCGCCCATGACCGCTGAAAGGATCAGCCACCACTTCCTTGATGCCCATCTCCCTCCCGATTCGGTCACTCCGTGGCTTTTGTGGAGAGACGCTTCTCGCGCATAGACGAAAAAAGCCAGCGCCGAAAGCCCCATGAAGACCGTCACCGGTGCATCGCCGTGGGCCACGCGCGAGTGGGCCAAATAGAAGGGATCAAAGGTGATGAAAAGGGCACCCAGCACGGCCGTTCGATGCCCCAATAGCCGCCGCGCCAACAGGTAGAACCCGGCGACTCCGCCCGCCGTCAGCAGCGCATAGGGTAGACGAGCAGCCAGAATCAGATCCAGGATGGGACGACGCACGAATTCGGCCAGTGTCTCCGTCGTAGCGCCGGTGAACCGGGCCAGTGCCCAATATCCAGTCAACCCTGCCGCTTCTAGCCACGACATAGTGACACCGGGATAGAAGTGCCAGTAGGTGAGGGATAGATCACCGCTCACAAGACCCTCGACGAACTGGCTACCGGCCCAATACAAATTGGTCCGTTCGTCGGAAGTGAGGAAGAGGCGCAGGCCTGGCAGGCGTGGGATAAGTGCCAGAAGAAAGAACAAAATGGCCCAACCCACGGGAGGGAGGATAGCTTTTCGATGAGTCTGCACGCGCGGGACAGATGAAGTTGTCACGGGACAGTTATTGTCTCCAGAATCACGGCATTCTCTCCGCTCTGGTCAGCCGCGATCGGCAGTCGTTCAAAGGTTTCTGGATCATATAGACCCACCACCAATTGATACGTGCCGGGAGATAGATCCTGGGGTAGCCTCAAATCAGCGGTATCTCGCAGCCACTCCCCCTGATCCCCAAGCTGCGCCAGGATCGAGCCAGTGATGAACCCCTCAAAAATGAAGTGATCGGCTTGGGAGACGATCTGATCCTGCTCATTTCGAAGTTGGACGAATACCTTGTAAACCTTTGTGAACTGGGCGGCCTGTGGCCTCCAGTAGAGACTTAGCTGAATGGTACCATCAGGGGCGATGGCATCGAGATCTATGCTATAGCCGCCCAATTCAATCAGACCACCGAAGTTGGCATTGACAGTCACATAGGGCTCGGCTGGCACAGCTTGGGGGTAGGGTCGACTTAGAAAAACCAGGACATCGCCATCGCGATGGACCACGTCCATCTGGGCAAAAATCTGCTGGATAAAAAGCGCTTCATAGCGGCTGAAAAGACGATTGGTATCAACCACAAACCAGCGTCTTCCTTCTCCAGAAAGAACCTGGTTAAAGGCCTCCACTGTGTCGAGCAGCTTAGACCCAACATAGCGATCCACCAGCTCCTCTGACTCGTCATCGAGAAGTACACGCGCCGTCGTCTGAGTTGCATAATAATCAGACCGTCCCAGGTACAGAAAGGCAGCCGAAGGGTGTACAGTCACTACCTGATCACCTTCCTGCCAATGTTCCTCCACCCACATAAACGCGGTGTCATAACCACCTGTCCCCTGAATTCTGGCTGCAGCTCGGGCTGGACCGCCCCAGAAGACCACGATAGCGAGGACGCCCAACAGCGATCCCACCAGGCCGAGTCGTTCGGTGCGCCTCCCGAGGAACACAGCCACAAATCCGCCCAGGCGAGCCAAGCCATCGGCCGCCAGAAGCAAGAAGGGCGCCTGGCATAGAATGTACAAATAACGCGTCTTTCGCCATGTGTGGGTCAAGGCCAAGCCCAGCTCCGCAATGGTCAGCCAGAAGACCAGCCCCAGGAATAGGGTGACCAGGTCACGTCGTGTAATCTGCCCCCGAGCAACTCTTATCAAAGCCGCCAAAAAGGCCAAGACTCCCAGGATAGCCAACGGCCAATAACTCTGCGAAGTATAATAGTAGAGAAAATCATCCACTCGCTGCCAGCTCACTCCAGGCTCCAGGAATTTCTCCAGGACGCCTAGAACACCTCCCCCTGCCCCATCGCCAGCGCTGGCCGTCGGTGATAAGAAAGGAATCTGGCGAAAGACGCTGAATCCAACGCCCAATATCAACACGAAAATCACGATGAGAATCTCAAAGCGGATGGGTTTTTGTCGATACCAGTTCAGGCCAAAGCTCTTGTGCCCTAGCCAGACGCAGATTAGCACTGCCAGTCCCCATACTGGCAAAACAACAACAGAGACCGAATGAGATAGAATCGCCCCCAGGTAGCAGACCACGGCCGCCAGCCTATAGCGGCGCTGCGGATCAAGAACCGTCCCTTGCACCAAGAAGTAAAGCGCCAGCAACATAAGCAATCCGGCCAGGGCATACATCCGCATCCGGGCAGACCACAGGATCATCGAGACGTCCAACGCGGCAAGGGTCAGAGCAAACAGGCCTGCTGGGCGCGATTTAAACAACCTTGAGCCGACAACAAAGAAACTTGCGACAGTTACCACACCTACCAGCAACGAGGGCCAGCGGGCTATCTCTTCGCTAAATGCTAACAGGCGCAGAAAGGGTGCTGTCACATAGGAGACTAGAATGCCATGACCATACAACAAGCCAGAAGGAAAGATTGGTGCTCCCTTTTGGGCGGTCATCTGCGCCGCAAGCATACTGATGTATTCATCAATATGGAACACTCTAGCCAGTAAGTGCTCGAGACGGAGGAAGAAGGCCGCCACAAGCAATGCGATGATCAGCACATATTCAAACCAGCTTTGAATGCCGCCATCCTTTGTTATCATCATTCACCTGACACAACCAGTATGCTTTCATCAAGGATCAGAGCATCTTCACCATTCTCTTCGTTTCCAAGTGACAATCGTGCCATAGTATCAAGTCTATACAGCCCCATGTGTAAAGCATATGGTCCCGGGGTCAGGTCAAGAGGCAGATCAACATCCAAAGGTTGAGTGATTTCTTCCCCCACCTGCCACTGACTGGTCGGATACAGGCCGTCAAGTGGCTGACTGTCGCGCTGGGCAACGGTCTCTCCCTGCGAATTGCGAAGATGGAGAAATACGGTGTAATCTACATCCATTGGCGCCAGAGCCTCCCAGAACAAGGTGACCTGGAGCGTGTCACCCGGTCTCAGACAGAGTGAATGATGGGCTTGACAAGGTACGGCCTGGATTTCTGTCACGACGTCTTCCCTTCGGGCCATAGTATATCCCTCGAGGACAAGTGTGTCGCCAAATCGGACATCCAGCGATATTCCGGGGGTAGAGGGGAGGGGGACTCTGTCAGGACGCGTAGAGTAGACGAGGGCATTGTCTTGAGACCACACCAGATCCATCTGGCTGTCTACCATAACCAGCCAGTCACCTCGATAGTAGACCGGCAGGCGGATGGTATCTACCACGAACCAGGCGCGGCTATGTTCATTCAGGGCGCGGTTGAAATCGGCGGCGGTCCCAATCCAAGGTGCACCCAACCAGCGGTCCACGGGCTGGATGTCGGACTCAAGCAAGAACTGCTGCGCGTCCTCCTGGATGGCAAAGCCAAGTTCCGCCGGGGAATGATCCACATCTTCCAGAAACAAGCCAGCGCCGCTAGTGTTCATTGTCAACAAGATATCACCTGGCTGCCACTGATCCGAAACATAGCGAAAGGCCTCTTCATAGGCC
>Ga0209536_100011765_pt1 | contig 12784 bp, 9 predicted proteins | sample DeeMarSeWOR28_12_FD_187461 | JGI IMG/M metagenome (GOLD analysis project Ga0209536, IMG submission 187461) | Marine sediment microbial communities from White Oak River estuary, North Carolina - WOR-2-8_12 (SPAdes) (version 2) | ecosystem: Environmental > Aquatic > Marine > Intertidal zone >...
ATACAAATAATACATAAAATTATAAATTTCCATAAAAAATATGATAAATGTATCAGGTCTTTCAAAAACATTTGGAAGTTTTAAGGCTGTAGATAACCTTGACATTGATATTGAAAAAGGTGAGATTTATGGTCTTATTGGCCCCAACGGTTCAGGAAAAACAACAACTATTCTAGTATTATTAGATATCTTAAATCCAGATCCGGGTGCTAAAGTAACTATTGATAAAAAAGAAATCCCAAAAAGGATTAATGAAGTTTATCCTAAAATCGGTTATATGCCACAAGAGCTCTCTCTATATTTAGATCTAACAGTTGAGCAAAATCTAAAATTTTTTGGAAAATTATATAAAATTCCAAAACCTTTAATTAATTCTCGTATCCAAGAAGTTCTTGAATTGATTGAACTTACAGAATATAAGAAGAGGTTAGTCTCCAAATGTTCAGGAGGGATGCAAAGAAGATGTTCACTTGCGGTTGCATTATTACATGAACCAGAAATTCTAATTTTAGATGAACCTACTGTAGGGATTGACCCTGAACTTAGAATCGAATTCTGGAATTATTTTAAGCAAATTTCAAACGAAGATGGGGTTACTATTCTCATTACAACTCATTATTTGGCAGAATCAATAAATTGTGATCGTATTGGGTTAATGAATAAGAGGATATTAATCTCCGGAACACCTTTAGAGTTAATGGAAAATGTTAGAAGACTAAAAAATCTTAAAGAATTACCAGACATGGAGGAGGTTTTTATCCATTATACTAATCAAGAAAAAGAAGAAAAATTGGGAGAGATAAGGAAATGAATATTAGTCTAAAGAGAATTGTAGCAATTACACGAAAGAATCTACAAGCGTTATACCATGATAAACGGTCATTAGGATTACTCATTATGATGCCAATCATTTTAATGTTTCTTTTTGGTTATGCCTTCGGACAACCTGTTAGAAATGTACCCATCAAAATTGTAAATTTTGATGAAGGTGGAGAAGGTATACCATATATGGGGATAAATGACACTAAATTTTCTGAATTATTCATAGAATTCCTTGAGGAAGATGAACGAGTGGATATCGAATTATTAAATTCAAGTACATTTAATGTTACCAGAGAGATTTCACAAATCTATGGAGGTAATGATTATTATGCATTAATCGTAATTCCTATAAACTTTACTGAGGATATGCTGAATTTTTCAAATCATATCCAAATAGCGTCATATATTGATGGAAGTGATCCTCAGACTATAAGTTCTGTAATAGGGGCAATCTCAGAAGGTATTGGTTCAGTGATAAATGAGATTTCGGGAGGAGAATCTCATATAGAATTAAACCTTGTCTATATTGCGGGAGATCCAGACCTAAGACCAATTGATTCTCTCGGACCAGGAATTCTTAGTTTTGCACTCTTGTTATTTATGATTTTAACTGTTACTGGAGGCTTTACTAGGGAAAGATTAACGGAAACTTTGTATAGAGTTAAGGTAACATCCACTTCCAAATCAGAAATGATGATAGGGTATTTATTGGGAAATTCATTAATAGCATTAGTCCAAAGCGCACTTCTATTGGCAATTTCAATATTATTCTTCCAAATTCATATTATGGGTAATATTTTCTTGTTGTTTTTTATCCTGTTTATCTATGCAATGTCCTGCGTTGGACTTGGTATTTTTGCTTCTACTTTTGCCCGTAACGAGTTACAAGCATTTCAATTCATCCCATTGCTTCTAATTCCTTCAATGTTTTTCTCAGGATTTCTTTTTCCTATAAATTCATTTCCTGTGGTTTTTCAATATGTTTCATATTTCATTCCTATGACATATTCAATAAGAATTAGCAGAGCTATTATGATTAATGGGTTTGGTTTAGATATGTTTTTAATGGATTTCCTAACGATGATTATATTAACTTTAATATTTCTAGTGCTTGCTATTGTGGTTTTTAAAATGAAAAAATAATAAAAGTCAACTATTTAAGATTTTATTTAATTCTTTTCTGATTTTTTCAGTTTTTTTATCCTTAATCCAATATCGAATTTTTGAAGATTTAAGGAGTGTTTGTACTTTTTCGTTTAATTCCATTAATTTTTTCCGATCTTCATTTGATAACTGAGGAATATCTTCTTGGATCTTTTCTTTTATCTTTTTAACTTCCTCTTCGATAAGCGGGATTGAGATTTGTTCTTTTCCAAGAATTAATCTTTTGCGGAAAATTTCCTTAATACTTTTTGTCCAGCCTTTTATCCATGGATAATTTCCTTTATGTACCGGATCTTCAATTAATATTTCTTTTCTTTCAACGATTATTAAGTCATCTGGACATGAGTTTTCACATGCTCCACAATAAAAACACTCATCTTCGTTACAGGCTATTTTTCCAAATTTTTTAACATCTTCTGCTTTTTCGGGAATAAAAAAGGATTCTGTTGGGCAAATATTGACACAAGCTTTACATCCCTGAGGATCACACTTATGTAGCATATTTTTTTTAATGATAACTTCTCCCTTTAAAGGTGAATCTATAGAGAAACAGTGAGTAGGACATTCTTTTTCGATTTTGAAGTAACTCTCTATATGATTCCTCTCTCTTACTTCTAAACACAAGAGACAAATGTCATTTTTTTTATCCTCAATACATTTATCCATATCGATTTTGTAGAATTTACCGATTCTTGGATACTGATTCAAATCGATTTGTCCCTCAGGCTCTATATTCTCATGAAATGCATCATTAGGGCAAACAACGGCACAAAGCATGCAATAACAACACTTTTCGTAATCAATTAAGATTTTTGGATTGCTATCATCTAAAATTTCTTGAGCAATCTCAGGAATCGGTCCAAGTTCGATAGCCGCAGTAGGGCATATTAATTTACATAAAGAACATCCTATACATTTTTTTATGTCATACGTTAGTTTTTTATCAACGTTTTGATATTTCCATTTAAGAATTAATTGATCTGGGTTGATCTCAAGATCTTTTTCTATTTCTTCATCTTTAGTTTCTTCCTTAGAAATCATATTTGAAATTGTGTTCTTATATCTTATAATAGCTGAATTTTAATTATTTCAACTAAACCATATCTAATAATCTTAACTATTAAATATAAAAAGAAGATGGATAATAAAGATTATTCTAATCCTTATTAAAATACAGATTCATTATACAAATTTTTAGCTTCATTATGAATAATAATCGTAACTTGCTCGATCAAAATCATAAATATATTCAATTGGTATACCATCAGGTTTAAGGTCTGGAGGAGCATAAATCAATCTTAAATCAGGAAAGAATGCTCCGATTCCTTTTCTCGCGAGTAGAACTGCAGGATGATCCGCATCCTTAAATACATCCTCACTTATTCTCAACGTAATCTCCCTACACTGTTGTTCATTTAATACTCCTAATGAATGTATATATTCATGTAAAAGAATATGATAAGTATACGCCCAAACAATTTCATAAGGTTGTTGTTTGAGAAGTATCTTTAAAGGTGTTTTATTCATTACTATATCTGTTCCTGGAGAGAAATGCATACCACCAATAAATGCTCCTCTATACATGCCCATTTCGACAAGTCCTAAAGTCAGACCTGCTCTTTGTCTCCCTGTAAGATTTCGAACATCGTTCTTCACTTGTTCGAAAATCTCTGGCATTTCTCTCTTTAAATCTTCAAAAATTATTATAAATACCTCACAATATCTATTTTCTTTTATTATATATCAAAAAACCAATCATCTTCATCTTCTTTTAGAAAATCCATCATATTGGTTAAATCTTTAAGTAAATGGCGAATAGTTACTTTGGTCGTATCCCTCCTGATAGGTCCCATCTCTGAGAAAAACATATCATCTAATAATTTATCGATGTTTATTCTTTTAAAATATCTAGTAGGATTGTAAAACAACGTATAAAAAATTTCCTTTTCTAGATTGGGTTGTTCTTTAGTCTTAAGATTCTCATCATATTGTTCAGCCATTAAGTTTTTTAGCTCAATAATAAAGCATTCTTTATCATGAAGTAATACATTTCTTTCTTTTTCTAATAAACTTGTTTTATGCTCAATTTCTTTTAGTTTTTCCCCGATAAATCTGAATTTTTGATTTGTATTTTTTATCTTTTGATAATCAATATGACATCCTGTATTTCTGAGTTCTAAATTTTCTCTATTATCATCAACTTCAAATACATTATAATCTATTTTATAATAATCTGGGGTGACATTAATACGTAGAGAGAGATTACTCTTAATTCGATATTTAATATTTCTTGGATCCTCACCATAACTCTCTATTATACCATAATCTGAGAGCATTTTTAGTTGGGAGTGAATTGCTTGTCTTGAAATTTTTTTTCCAAATGAAGCAGCTAACTCTGAAGCACCAAGAGGGACTTTTGCCAATTTTGATAGAATAATCCGACGTGTAGGATTACCTAATATTTCAAGTAGATTATCTAGACTAAGAAATAAATCCCCTCCTCTTTGTTCTTCTAATTCCAACAGGTTTACACCTCTTTTTTATCTTAATTTTTTCAGTTTTTATTGCTTTTTTATCTATATAATTCTTCTGAAGGTTCTTTTGAATACATCTCGTGAGATTTTTTCGCTTTATCAGCAGATTTCAATACTTTTGCGATAGCCTCATCAAACTCTTCACGAGATATCTTTACTTTTTTTACAGAATCTGCATCTTGAGTATTGATTTGCAAATCTGATATAGCCTTACGAATGGTCAGAAGTGTTGCTTCTTCACTTATAGCTTGAATGTCAGCACCAGTATAACCCTCTAGATCTTGTGCCATCTGATTAATATCAACATCAGAAGCCAGTGGTTTTTTTTGAAGATGAATTTTAAATATCTCCACTCTTGTATCTTTATCTGGCATCGGTATATCTATATGTCTTCCAAACCTTCCTGAACGTAACAGAGCAGGATCAAGCATATCAGGTCTATTAGTTGCAGCAAGTAATATAACATCTTTTAATCCTTCTAAACCATCCATTTCTGTTAGCAATTGTGAAACAACTTGCTCGGTTACTTGAGAACTGGCAAATCTTCCACGCATTCCAGCTATAGCATCAATTTCATCAAAAAATATGATACAAGGTGATGCCGCCCTCGCTTTTCGAAAAGTTTCTCTAACAGCTTTTTCACTTTCACCAACCCATTTTGATAAAAACTCAGGACCTTTAACAGAAATGAAATTTACTTCACTTTCATGAGCTAATGCTTTTGCCAATAAGGTTTTTCCTGTTCCAGGAGGACCAAATAACAGGATCCCATTAGGAGGTTTTGAATTTAGATGATTATATAAATTAGGATATTTCAACGGCCATTCAATTATCTCTCTTAACTGCTGTTTAGCATCTTCTAGACCCCCAATATCTTCCCAAGTCTCAGTAGGTTGACTTATTAATACTTCTCTTAAAGCTGAAGGCTCGATACTATTTAATGCAGTTTGAAAGTTTTTCATATAAATTTGAAGATCCATTAGTATTTCAGGTGGAATTTGTTTGTCTAAATCAATTTTTGGAAGTAGCTCTCTTATAGCTAACATTGCCGCTTCTTTTGCTAGCGCTTCAACATCTGCACCAACAAAACCGTGTGTTTTTTCTGCTATTAGACGTAGATCAACATCACCATGCAAGGGCATACCTCGAGTATGAATTAATAAGATTTCATATCTACCATCTGTATCTGGAACTCCTATTTCAATTTCTCGATCAAATCTACCAGGACGTCTCAGTGCAGGGTCAATATCGTTTACTCGATTTGTTGCTCCAATAACAATGATTTCCCCTCTTCCTTCTAAACCATCTAATAATGAAAGTAATTGAGCAACAACTCTTCGTTCTACTTCTCCGGTCACCTCTCCTCTTTTAGGCGCGATTGAATCAAGCTCATCGATAAAGATTATTGAGGGAGCCATATCTTTTGCTTCTTCAAACAGTTTTCTTAGATTCTCTTCACTTTGTCCATAAAATTTACTCATAATTTCGGGTCCACTTATAGTTATGAAATGTGCTTCAGTTTCATATGCTACAGCTCTCGCAAGTAAAGTTTTTCCTGTACCAGGCGGACCATGAAGTAAAACGCCCTTTGGGGGATCAATTCCTATACGTTTAAATAACTCAGGATGTCTAATAGGTAATTCAATCATTTCACGAATTTTTTGAATTTCTTCTTCTAAGCCACCAATATCTTCATAAGTTACTCTTCTACTTTCTAATTCTTCTAATTCTTTGTGGGTTTTTTCAGATATTGTAATTTTAGTATCTAAATGAATCCTTACTGCTGCAGCTTTAGGAGAGAAATCAACAACTATAAAATCAATCCTTCGCCCCATCGCATTAAAACTCAATATATCACCCTTAGTAATAACACGATTTTCTAGCATTCGTACTAATTGTTCAGATTTCCTTAAAATGACAGATTCTTCAACTCCCGCAAAGGTTATTCTATCAGCTAAACTGGCATCAATTTTCTGTATTTCAACGATATCATCTAATGATGCACTTAAATTCCTTCTTAATGAAGAATCTATTCTAATTGAATTAGTACCTTTATCTTCATCCTTCCCGGGGAATAATAACGCCGCTGTTTTTTTTCCTGCTACAGGATGAGCAATTTCAATCACATCTCCATTTTTTAGATTCATATCAGTAATTACATCAGGATCAATTCTTATTCTACCTCTTCCAGCATCCATTTTGTATGCATCCTTTATTCTTACTTTCCTCCCATTTCCCCTATATTCTCGAGTTATTTCACTCATTTTTACATCTTCACTTTGATTTTATCTGTATTTCTAATATAATTTTATAAATTATTTTATTTATCTGCTTCGTCTACCCTTATTATTGCTATTCCATTATTTACTTCTACCTCACAGTTCATTTCTGAAGACTTAAAAGGTAAAGATATAGATTTAACATAAGAACGTGTTCGATTTTCCGCAGTAAATATTAATTTTCCTCCTTCATCATCAAATTTGATATTGACATTATCTCTAGCCATCCCTGGAATTTCAATTAAAATTTCAGATGATCCTTCTTTATCGCATATTTCAGTATAAGGTTCTATGATCGAAGACTCAAACTCTCCCTTATTTATCTGTGATGTCTCCAAAGATAAATTTCTAGCATCAATTTCTGTCTTAGATTGTGATTTATATAAATCTTGTAATTTAGGTGCCTTGGATAAATCGATCTTCTTTAAATATTCATGAATATTTTTATTTTCAAGATCACCTTCAATCTTTATTTCTGGTTTGTCCATTCCTGACTCAAAATGGTATGATATTTTAAAACCCTTTATTTTCTTATCATTGGGTTCCTTTCCTAAATTTAATTCTGATTCGGGGATAAATAAAAAGTCTACATCAAATATATCAGAATCTAATTTAAAATATTTCTTTATTCTTTCTATAAAATCTTCAAAATCATCCCTCATAATTTCCCACCTTAATTTTAAGTTTTTAAGTTTTTGTCAATCTTTAGTTGTCAATAAAATATTGTATTTGATCTATAAAAACTTATCGATTCTGGAAAATAAAGAAAGTAAGCATAAAAGATTATAATTACTAATGCGGGTAATATGAGTTTAATAAATAATCTATTTCATTTTTATCTAAGTTAAATAACCAATAAAATAGGGAATCAACTTTCATTTGAATGTTGCTTATATTCTTTTCTTCAAATGCTTTGATAATGTCTTCTTTAAATTTATAATTTATTATAGAAGAACAATAGCCAAAAGAGATTATTTCATCTATTAGTTCTTCTACTTTCTTAATTTGATCCTTATTTTCGTTGTATATCATCAAACAAGCCAAACATTTTATTAAATCCATAATTTTTCTTTTGTCTTCAGCTTTAAAATTGTTTATTTGTGGGATTGGTAATCCATCTTCAAGTTTAGTCTTACTTCTTTTGATAATTATATTTTTTGCTTTAAATAAAAAAGATACAAGCTTAGAATTTAAATAAGCAATCATGAATAAATAATCAACTTCTTTATTGATTAATGGCCATAGGAAATATGTATCTGATGTTGCATAATAAGGATCAATCGAATAACCGAATATATTGTCGTTTAAAATATATCTTAAAAAGATCTTTGGGCTTTCATCATAGAAAGGTTCGAGATCTACTAATTCTTCTCTTCCATTTTCATCTAATCTTCGAATGAAGGATCCACGCCTGGGGTAATAATAATCTTCAGGATTTTCTTTAGCATTGATTAGAATTTCTCGCAATTTCGTTTCATATTGTTTCAAATATTTTGTAAGAGTTGGATATTTCTTCTCAAGAGACTTGTTACGCTTAATATGGTTTTGATTTATAAATTCATTCTTATTAAAATATATAATGTAACTAGAAATATCTTCAGAATTGTGCCCATATTGTTTAATCGACTTACTTTTATATACTTTTTTGAGGCGTAATTGTTCAACTTCACTGAGTTTAGCATATTCTCCGTTAATTTTAAGATACCAACCGTTACTTTCAATTCTTAATTGATTTCCTTTTTTCAGAATAAAGATGTTATCATTAATTAAGATTAATCCATTACGCATTATGAATAGATCTTTTAATTTCAAGATTTGTCCATTAGATTTACAATATTTCTCAACTTTCTCTACAACAATTTTAACTTCTTCAGGATAGGTAAGATTCCAGCTTTTATCATAGTCTAAATCATTATTAGTTAATGCAGAGATATATCTTCTGATATATGGTGAAGTATTATCTTCTACTAGATCTTTAAAGATTCTTTTATTAAGTAACTCATGTGTTTTTTTAGACTTATTATCTCCCACTATTTGGATTACATGTATGTTTTTGTCTTTTTTTTTTAATTTTTCTTCTCCAGTTTTCTTCTGTAACACAAAAATACAGTTGTGTTGTCCTTTTGCTCCTTCAAATATTTGTAAACATGTTAAATCAATATATTGAAGTAAGAAGCATTCATCTAGTATATGAGGTTTTAATAATTTTATCCCAGTTTTCTGAGATTTTGTAATCCAATAATTTGTTGTAATATAAGATAGGATTCCTCCTGCTTTTAATTTTTCAATACCCATATGAATGAAGTAATAAAATAGATCCATATTTCCTACGAAAAATTCAGCACAAATTGGGTATTTTGATATATAATCTTGAAAAACTTCAGCATTATAGTTTTGACCTAAGTAAGGGGGATTGCCAATTATTATATCAAATTTCTCATTTTTATTTGAACCTAAGAAATTCTCAAACTGAAAATTTACTTTTGGAAAAAAATTTAAAAGATATTCTTTGAGAGATAAATCCATTTCATAAGCGTCAATATTCGAGAATCCTTTTTGTTGAAGTTGATGTAAAAAAACACCTTCTCCTACTGCGGGTTCTAGAACTTTTAAATCTTGAGAGTCTGAGTTATTATCTTTGAAAACTTTAATAACATTTTTAACCATAAATTCTGCTACATATTCTGGAGTAAAAATTTGACCTATGATATTATTTCTATGGATTTTTATATTTTCAGTAACCATCTAATTATAATATTGGTTTAAGACTCTATAAAATTGATGGTGAAGATGTAGATTTTTTATTTAAGGGTAAGAATTATCAAAATTTTATAAGGAAAATTGTTAAAATGAAGAAAAAATAGTATTATTTTACTGATAACCAATGTCAGTCATGATGATGCTCATGATGCTCCATTTTTATATTAATTGGTCTTAAGTTCCCTATTGCCCACCCTGTAACTTCATTCAGAGAAGGATGAATAACCATAGAGTTATAAATAGGCATGAATGAACCTGCTTCTGGACAAACTCTTTCTAGTTTGGGAATGTTTCTTTCGCCGTGAGATTCTGGTAGTGAACAAGTAAATCCAGAATTCATTAAATACACAAATGGTTGTACTAGAATAGCAGCATGTGGACCTACAATATGAGCTCCTAATATTTTATATGATTTATCAACAATTAATTTAAAAAATCCATTATCTTCATCATTATTCTCAAAACCCATGGCAAAACCCTTCGCAACCGTGGAATAATTTTTAATAGCGACATAGATCTCATAACCTTTTTCAATTGCTTCTGCTTGAGTCATACCAACGTGCCCGACTTGAGGATATGTAAAGATTGCCCATGGTACTGCAGAATAGTCTACAAATCTTTTTTGTTCTTCTGGTCCATATATATTATTAACACAGATTTCGGCTTCATAATTTGCCTTATGACGGAATTGATAAAGACCATTGGCATCCCCTATACACCAAATGTTTTTTTTACTCGTCTCTAAGTATTGATTTGTTTTTATCCATCCTTTTTGATCTGTCTCAACACCAGTTTTTTCAACCTTCAATAAATCTGCATTTGAGCGACGACCTGTAGCAATTAAAATTTCTTCTGCCGATACTTCTATTTCTTCACCATTATCCATATTTTGAGCTATAATTGTTTTCAATTTCTTTTTTTCTCTTGCCTTAATCGCCTTATGATTTGTATAAACTGTCATAAACTTCTTAAAATTTTGTTCTATAAATCGACTAATTTCAGGTTCTTCGGTTGTTATCAAACGAGGGAGCATCTCTATTATTGTTACTTCAGTTCCCAATGCTGAGAAAATATGAGCAAATTCTGCTGCTATGACTCCACCTCCAATTATTATCAAACTTTTCCAAGGTTGCTTTGGAAATTTATCCCCAAAAAAACTCCTATTGGTTATATAACCCACGTCTTCTAGACCATCAATAGGCGGTATAAAGGAACGGGCTCCTGATGCAATTACAAATCTCTCCCCTTTAAAGCAACCCAGGTTTTCCCTTCCATTAACAGATTTGACTTCCATCTCATAATCTCCAATAAATTCGCCAATTCCTTTATATAAAGTAAGATTTTCTACTTGGGATAAACCATCCTCAATTTCTTTGCTTTCGTTAATCTGTGACCACATTCTTTTAGAGATTAATTCCCAATCTATTTTTTCGACATTAAACTGGATTCCAACTTTATAAGCATGTTGAGCTTCTCGAATTAAATCTGCAGGATGGACTAAAACTTTTGATGGAATACAACCTCTGGTTAAGCAGGTTGCTCCCAATTTTGTATCTTCAATAAGAGCACATTTCATTCCTACCTGAAGTCCCACATTTAAAACATTTAATCCTGCGCCACTTCCTATAACTACCAAGTCATAAGTTTCCATAATTTCAATCTTGTTTATATTATTTTTAAAGTTTATATTAATAATTTAAATGAAAAAAGTGTGTATGGTTATGATATTAGACATTTTTAACAAACTTATAATCAAAATCAGAAAGAACTAAAAAAAATTAAATTTTTTACTTAGCTTCTTGAAGTAATATTATAAAATTACTACCTTGTTTAAAATCTCCTTTAACTCTATCTTCAACCCAAATAGCGCCATTGTAACTCTCAGTTATTTTTTTGACAAGAGATAACCCTAAACCCATTCCCTTACCATTCATGTTCTTTCGCTTTCCTTTCTCAAATATACTTCTTTTACGATAGTCAGAGATACCTATGCCATTATCCTTAAATTCCAGTTTAATATAATTTATATTCTTGGAGCAATACTTACTGATATCTACATTTATTTTTATTATGGGCTGATTGTTATGTCTTACAGCATTTATCAATATATTTTCAAATACATCTAATAAGAGATTATTTGCCATTACGTAGAATTTTTTTTCTGAACTGTTAATTTGAATCTTAATATTTCTTGCCTGAAAACTATTTTTAAGATATTCAATTGCTTTTCCTAACAATCGAACAGCTTCAATTTTTTCTAAAACAATTTCAGACTCATCAAGTTTGGTTATTTTTCTAACATTGTTAATTAATTTTTTACCTCTCTCAATTTGTTCAGTTATTATATCATATAATTCTTTTAGTGTGTGTAATTTTTCAGGATTATTTAGATAAAGAGAACTAAGTTCAGCTGAAGATTGAATATTCTGGAGCATATTATTTATATCGTGAGCAAAAATATCCCTATAAAGATTTGCTTGAGAATAGGCTTTTCGGTATTTTTCTTCTGATTCTTTAAGCAATTTTTCAGATTCAAATTTCTGAATAATGATCCCCATCTGTTTCCCTATTGACAGCAATAAATCTATTTCATTTTGAGAAAGACCTTGATAAGAAGGAGAACCTACATTTAAACTTCCTACATATTCATCCTTTGAACGGAGTGGAACGATTGCAGCGGAATAAACACCTAATTCTTTTGATCTTTCCATGAACTGCGAGAAGTCTTCAATGTAAAACAAATTATTCTTATCAAATACTTTGCTAAAAATACCTTCTGATATATCAACATCTTCTACAGCAGTTATAAAATCAGGATGTACATTTTTATGAAGCACTAGATTATTATGATGAGTTTCAGGATTGTAAAGATAAACTCCTCCTCGGTCGAAACCTACAATGTCTAAAACCTGATCATAAGACTTTTCTAGAAATTCTTGAAGACTAGTTGATTCGTTCCCAAGAGTGATAATCTTATTTAAGACGGATAATACTTGGCTTCTTTCCTCTACTTTCTGCTCTGCCAATTTCTTCTCTGTGATATCTAAAGTCGATTCAACTACACCAATGGTATTATTATCTTTATCCCTTACAGGGTAACCTGCTACACGCCATATCCTCCCATCAGGAGTATCCATTTCTCTTATTTCTGGTTTTTGAGATTTTAATGATTGTACTACAGGACATCCATCACATGGTTCTTCCAGCGTGTTCCAAATTTTATAA